>Ga0214544_1008962_pt1 | contig 16149 bp, 6 predicted proteins | sample CNSS3metaG_FD_160074 | JGI IMG/M metagenome (GOLD analysis project Ga0214544, IMG submission 160074) | Root nodule microbial communities from cowpea collected in UCLA plant growth center, Los Angeles, California, USA - CNSS3 | ecosystem: Host-associated > Plants > Roots > Nodule | place: USA...
ATTGGTTGTCTTAAGCCTTTGTGCATAAAGCAAATTTGCTTATTAAGAGTTCAAGGAATTGACTTTTAATAAGGAAATTTAGGCTCAATCTATTAAGGAATTAGGGTTTGAGTAATATTGTGGGTTGACATTAGCATATTAATGAAGAGGATGTTAAATTGTAGTTGCATGAGAGCATAGTTGGTGAATTCTAACCCCGGCAATATCAAGTCATATCATTTCTAATCTTTTCCATTCACTAAGTGTCTTTAACTTCCAAAGTTCAATTTTAATTATTTATGCAAAGTTTAATTTCATACATTAAAACTCAAAATATGGATTTATTCGTTAGTTTAAATTAGTCACTAATTACGCAAATATTTAGTATACACGAGTCTCTTGGGAAACGATATCCCGATCTTACCGGTTACTACTTGCGCGACTTGGTACACTTGTCAAAGTCCTAACAACTTGCAATACAAGTTTTCGAATAATAAATCCTAATCAGAGTATGGGATTGCACTCATCACCTTATGTTGCTCACATAATGTGTTAGTCGCTCAAGCAACGTGGTATATAGCTCAAGCGACAAGTTGTAACTTTAGCAAGAGAGATGCTAAGACAATTTTCTTTCCTTTGAAAGCATATCATTCATGTGTTCTATAGTCAAGCAATATGTCTTGTGGCTTAAGTGTTGTGTTGGATATTTCACACATGGTTTAGGAGCTCAGGTGCTACGTTGGGCAATCAAGTTCTGAGTTAGCTACTCAAGCTACCAAAGGCAGTGAAATTTTTTTATGAAACTTGTTAAATTCTTCCAACAAGTGGATGTCACCCAAGTAATGAAGTGGTTGTTAGAGCAAGGAGAGAATGGAGAGGTTGTTGCTTTAGTTTATTTTTTCTTAAGTGATGGTTGTTGCTTTTGGATTCATTTTACTTGTGTCACTTAAGCGAAAATAGAGGTTAGTTGATGAGGTTATTGAACCGAGAGGAACTCACTTAAGTAACATTATGTTGAATCGATGATGTTATGCCTTGATGTTATGATGTCTCACTTGATAATACATCACGCTTTATGTTATAATGTCTTGATTATGTCATGCTTGATGTTTATATTAATGTTTATGATAATGGTACAATGGATAAAAGCATAGATTGATTATATATGTTTTAGATAAATGTATAATTGATGTTGAGATACATGATATGATGTATACATGTGATGTGCCAATTTGGATGATCCTTTTTGGGTGATACATCCTATTTGATCACTCATGTACATGAATATGAATTTGCTATAATAAAGTTTGATCCTAAATGAGTCACCTGATTTAGTGATTGCAAACCCTTTATGAGTAATTTAGGAATAATAAGGATGGTATCAAGTACTGGATGATAAATTCATAACTCATGCTGAGAGTATTTTGACATAGACAATATTTCAATTAGTGAGAAAAAGAAAAAGACTTACATATAAATTAATAGCAGGTATACATGTGACATACATTTTAAGAAAACATTACTGTTAATATATATTTCTACTATAATCATATTTAGTATAGGAATAATTTTTATACATGTGACACAGTAAAAGCGAAAATTCTTCCAAAAGTACATTTTGTTATGTATTTTTAATTTATTTTGTTTGAAAGATTTATATTTACATACATGTGTGTTATCATGGATATAGCTTTATGATGTGTTACAATATATTGTTTAATATTAGTAGTTAATATTACAAATCATCTTCTTTTAACTTGTTTATAGAAATTATAGGTTCATCATGGGGTTGCTTTGAGAAGTGAAGTCGCACATTTACATTGTGTTTAGATGAAGCATTTCAAAAATGTTGAGCAATTGAAATGCATTGTATTTGAATTACTTGCAATTAAATTTCCTTCATTTTCTAAATAATTTGTTTGGATAAATAAATTAAAATACCTTACATTTAAATTTCTTGTTTGGATAAAACAATTGAAATTCTTATGAGATAAAATTTTATTTTAACACTGTTTATTTTAGGTTTAATTAGTTTTTGTTCATGATAAAATTGGAAACGAGCTTGACGACCCAGATAGGCCAGGCCGACCCGACTACCCAGTTCGACCTGGTCTACCTGGGTCATTGGCCAAACTTAGCCCCACTAGGTCGTCGGACCTGCCTAACCTGTCTGGGTCGTTGGACCCGTTTGTCTAAACAAGCATGTCCGACTAGTTTGTGTCATTGGCTTGTCCGGCTCAACTAGGTCGTCGGGTCAGTCGGTACCGCCAGGTCGTTGGGCCGGTCTAGGTCGTCAGGCTGATCAGGCCCGTTTAGGTCATCAGGCCAATCGAGTAAATCTAGGTCATTCGATCACTCGAGCCCGCCTAGGTCATTAGGTCGGTCGAGCCTATCAAGGTGGTTAGGCTCGTCTAGTGGCTTGGCCGACGGGGTTATCGGGCACGCCTGATATTTTTGGGTCGTCAGGCCCCCCGACCCATTTGTGTCGTCGAGCCAACCCAATTCGTCTGGGTCGTCGAGTCCACTTGACTTGTTTTGCTCGTCGAATCGTCAGCCAGGTTCGTCGAGCCTGCCTTTGGATGAGGCCAAATTGACAACTCTACCTGAGAGTCTAGAGTTTGAGGTTGAGTGAGAAGAATTTCAAATTCTACTTATTTTGAGGGTATTTGAATTTCTACTAATTTAGTTAATTGAAATACCTCTAAAAATTACTTACATTTTAAATACTTTTTAATTTCTCTATCCAAAAAAAATATTTTATTAAAAAAATATAAATTTTTTAAAAAATAAATTATTTCGTTAAAATACTTCATCCAAGTAAATTCAAAATGCTACTACAAGGTACGCCAAGTTTGGCTTTCATTGATGAATGATTAATGTCCACTTTCAGCAACTCATGAGAGTGAGAGATCAATTGAACTTTGATAACGTAAAACCAATTATACAAAAGTGGATAATCTTATTCTTCAAACTTTGAATGCTCTCATTTGCCGCTGTTGAGTGTTGAATGTCCAATTCCGAATACCTAAACGTGATAAACACCACGGTTCTAACTTCAATCATTTTTTCGAATTAAAGACTAGAAATTTTGATGGTTAAGTACCCTTTATTTGGTGCTAACTTATAATATTATCACACGTCTAAGATTCATTGTATTAAACTAATAATAAAAGAACTAAAAGTTTAATAATCAATGGTGATATTGGGTTGTAAGTCACAACAACTATATATATAGGAAGCGTAGCGTGAAGTGAAATAGAAACTTGGTGGATTTTTTATTCTTTTTGGTTCTTTTATCAATTACTATCAATTGTCAAGGTACATATTTTTATTTGACGGTTTCCACCAAAGAAAAGGTTACGTTAATTATTACATTCTAGAAAGAGAATCCGCGGATCCTTCACCCATCACGTCAATTTGAATCAATTTTCTTCCCATTCATGCATACTTATATAATGATTCATGATGTTACTTTTATTATTATATTAAAGAAAAGGGTCATCTTTAATATATTTTTTTATTGAGTCAATAATACTATTTAAAGTTTTTAAAAGGTTAAATAGTTTAGTTTTTATACAAAATTGTTTAATTTTAAAAATAAAATTAACTTTTGTATGCTTCATCACTCTGACTTTTACATACGAGGGAAATATGGAAATAATAGTACGAAACCAATCCATTGTATGTATAAATAGTAAAATAAGCGCAAAAGTTTAGATTTCAGTCACGAGTACTTGAAACATTTTCGGACAATATGGTTAGGTACGGTGATTGACTAATTTTAGGTATTTGCACTATCATGATATTGGAGGATTTTATGAATAATAAAAGTTATTCATTTTTCACTTAGTGATGTGTCGTTTTGGGTGAAATTTTTAAAAGTAACTTTTAGTTATTTTTTAAATCGTTGATTTAGGCAATTTTAGGGATGCTGGAAGTGAGTGAAAATGATGATTAAAGTTTTGTAGTCTTTTTTCACAACAAATTAAAGGAGAGACTAGGATTTCATTTGAAGAATGTCTCGTTCATTATTCTTTTGGTATCTACAATTTCTCTTGGTCTTTATCTTTTCTAGCAAGTCCAAAGACGATTAACCATCGTTCAGCTAATCCTTGTTGTCAGTATCAATAGCTGCGCATTGTCACTCGTAATTGGAAGTGTCACTGGTTTGGTCTGAGTCGTCATCAATTTCGTCTTTTTTCCATTGATGGGTTTGGAGTTGTGATAGAGATTTTGTGTTGGATGTGGAGTGGGGAGCGTCAATCCACCAATATGAGAAATAAGTTGTTTTTGAAGGTAGAATCCACAATCTTTGTACTTCGCTAGCATCTAAGGTGGTCACCGACGAAGATCGTTGCTGTTAGAGTAGTGGCTCGCGAGATCAATGTCTCCTTTTCTTGTTCCGCGTGAAAACCCTTTATGTTAATACAATATCACTATATCAATGACCACCACATTAAATATCTTTTTGTATATAACTATATGTCTTATCTTTGTAATATTTTGCACATAAGGACGTTCTTCTCCAATTAATTAGTTTCTTCAACTGTAAATTATTATTCCCAATAAAATATTAATTTTCATTAATTATTTCACGAAATCATACCACTAAAACACATTTAAAAGGGTCATCTCAATACCACAGTATCAACAACCCCATTAAATATCTTTTTTTGTTAATTTTTTTCTTTTTAATATTTTCTACACATGAAACTTCTTACTTAATTTAGTATTTTTTTAACATCAAATAATTATTCTTGATACGATATTAAAATTGTTTTAAGAAACAAACGTCCGCTGATAAATACAAATGCACATTTAAAAAATTTATCTTAATACCACATTATCAATAATTGACCCCACATTCCAAATATGAGATAAGAAATGGTAGGAGAAAGATCCACTTGTCTTATTTGTTTATGATTTTTGTGAATATTGATTTATGTACATGCTCATTAAAATATAAAATGAAGCTTTTAAACGGTTTTAATTATATTCAGTTGTTAATTAATAGTTTCTACAAGCAAAGTACACATGCATGAGCATGACAACAACAGAAATTAGTAAAATACTTTATTTATTTATTCATTTATTAAAGTTAGCTTGCATTGTTGACCTAATCTTCTTTTTTCTGCGTATATATATAATATTAAAACATTAAAATGTATTAGTGGGTAACGAACCGATTCGTTCAAAATTAAAATAATGAAATAATAGTTAACTAATTAATTTAATATGTTGAATCAAAGTTGCCTTACTCCAAAGAACCAACTAGAAATACCATACTTTTATGTGAATATGATGTGGAGTTGGCAACCGTTGATTGTTCCACGTTGGAGTAACATTATAAATAATAATCTTGATTTTTGTGTATCAGTAGAAATTAAGCTTAAGAAACCTGTCTATTTAACTAAACTAGACTCCTTTACAATGTTTAGCTCAAAATTTATTCAATATTGTATTCAAAAAATATGAAAGTCACCATGATTAGAAAAATTAAATATTAAATCTTTTCCCAAGCACTTTGAATGTGTATGGCGTGTTTTATTCGATAGAATTTCAAATATATCTGTTTGGTTTCACGTTGGAAAGACTCGGAATCAATTTTCGATACATATGAGATAATCAAAATACCGTTATATTAACGATTAAGAAGTGATATATTAAAAAAACGTATCACTAAAAAAGATACCTTTAAACGGAATTCAATAAAAAAAAAAAAACTCATTATATTTAGGAGAATTCAAATATAAACTCCAAACATTTAAACATACTAAATAATAAATACATTATGATAATTTGGTAAAAGGTATATTTTATTTTGATAAACCGTTTGCAATATAAAAACATAAAGGGGAATCACTGCGAGAAAAAAAAAATCAAAATTCGTTTGGACTATTCTAAACTTTCTACAATCATTTTAGTTGCAGACTTTCTACACCATTATTTAGTTCCTCTCCTTAGCAAACAAAAAAACTATAAATTAACTTTAGTCACTCTTATTTTCTCTTCATTCTTTCACTGACATTGTGATAAAATAATTTTTTTACTCGTACTAAACGCCAAAGTAAATGATTTTGTAAAATAATACATGAGTTGAAAAAAGGCAATAACTAATAGTGAATGCTAATAATAATCCCAACCACTAATTAAAAGTATTTTCAGTTTCCATAAGTATAGTTTTAAACTTTATTCAAATATCAAATAATCCTACCATACACAAGAAACTATTTAGTTGAGTATAATACAAATTAATGCAGAACTAGTATACACTACTTGTATCCAAATATTACCTTAAGGAAAACTTCATGAGAAATTCGTGGACTGTTTTATGATATGATTCCTATAAGCTGATGCCCAATTAAATGAGACCTTCAATAGGGCTTTTCTTCCTGCACGCCCAAATTTTCTTTCTACACCTCCTAAATTCATATATCCCAATTTTATCCCTTATAAATTTGTAATCAAATATGAGAAGTTAACCTTCTCTTCAACTTCTCCCATTGTGGTGGGGTGTGTTGCGTTTGAGATATTTTTCAGGCTACGGAATGCATAATTCAAAATACATTATCGGATTTTGAAAACATGTTTCATATTAAACATTTTGTAATATCTTTGTAAATATGTACATTTTGTTTTGAACAATCCCGAATATAATTCCAAGTCCGGTTCCGGTGTGACATTACAAAAAGACGAACATATTTTCTGGAATATCTGATCCAAAGTGTTTCATCATATTTAGGAGTGTATTCCGAATTGTTTAATCCGGAAGTGATCATTTGCTTAGTTCTTAAAGCCCCAAACCAGAAAAGAATAGTTCAGATGATCCCAGCGATCTTGTACGGGCTTTCCTTCTCTCGCCGGTGCCAGTCTCTTTTCTTGACCCCTATCATCTTTATATTTTTATAATCAAATCTTTTGATAAAATTTAGGAATGTTAAGATAAAATGTTAAATATATTTTTATTTTATAAATTTTTATGTAAAATTTTAATTTATTATCGTCTGAAACTTTAATACATTTTAATTCTCAACTTTAACGTAGTTCCTTTAAACAGATTTTATAAATCTATAGATTTGTACAAATGGATTGTTATTGTTTGTTGTGTTCTGTTGCAGTGATTTAGAATGTGAAGACAGATTTATAAGATTGTATAAAATCTTCATCCTTGCTAAAATGCGAAGATTGGAAAGATAACAAATGATTTTACCATTTAACCATCTTTTATACTTTCTTTATTTCATAATATTTCAAATATTAATAATTATAAAATATATTATTTTTAAATTATAATAAAAATAAATATTATTTATAATTATATACAATTACTATTATTTTGATTATTATTATTATTAATTTATTTATTATTATTACTATTATTTTATATATATATATATATATATATAAATAATAAAATAATAATAATAAATAATATATTTATATGCATAATGTATTATGAAATGTATATAAATCCACACAAATTCATCTTCATACCCTTTCTCAAATCCATCTATCCATATAAACACAGTCTAAATGAATTAATATAATCATTTTAACCTAATTACATTGTTTTTTTCATGTGTCAAATACGTTTTTCAATATGTTTAAACGGGAACATATAAGATATCATAAACAACTCAAATGTTAGCAAAAAAGACGTTTACATATTTTAAATATAAATTAAAGTAATTGGATTAAAAAAACTAGGGTTAAATATGTTTTTGATCCCTTAACTTTCAGTGAATTTTGGAATTAGTCCATTTTGAAACTTTGAACCAATTTAGTCCTTCATCTTTTGAAATACGTAGATTTAGTCCTTTTAATCAAATTTTGTAAAGTTTATTTGACATTTCAAGCGCGTTTCACAATAGTATTTGACTTAACATTAAAGCAAAAATGTGTCAAACAATATAAACAACTCAAATACAATCCTAAAATGCGTACGAAATATCAAATAAACTTAACAAAATTTGATTAAAAGGACTAAATCCACGTATTCCGAAAGATGAAGGACTAAATTGGTCCAAAGTTTCAAAATGGACTAATTCCAAAATTCACTGAAAGTTAAGGGACCAAAAACATATTTAACCCAAAAAACTATATCCATCAATTTCTAATGTTTACGAAACAAACTATATTAAATTTTGAAATAAAAACAAATTTTAATTTCACATCAAAACTCAAAAATTTAAAATATTATATATATTTTTTACCTACAGAAAAAAAAAATGTTGGGAGGGAGAGGGTGAGGGGGGGCCATGGCCCCCTATACGTACACTATGGTCCGCCCCTGCCATGCATCATCTTCCATATCCTTTCTGCATCACGTTTTTCAGCTGACACATCTTTTCAATCCATTGTCAATCCTCACACCCGAAGCCTACATTGCTCAATCAACCCCCCTTCACCAGAGAAGGTGTTATGAAGGTTAACTTCTCATATTTTATCATAAATTTATATATATGAAATGCGATATGTCAGTTTAGGGAGGTGCAGGAAGAAAAGCCTCCTTCAAGATCCAACAAGTTTATGCACACAGAAAATACCAGAAAATAGTCAGCTTTTATATGTTGTGCCTGGGCCAAAGCCTGCCTTGTAGGTTGACAGGGAAGACTAGCCCAAAAAGGCTGCACACAAATGAAATAGGCCATCAGCTGATTATATTCCCTACTGGGCTACTATTCTCACCCTTCTTTCGGCTCTTTCACCCTTACTTACTGTTCTCTTTACACTTCTCACCTTTACTCCTATTTATTTCATACTGAGGTGGGTTCAACAAAATAATAGATTTATTAATATTTTGAGGTACAAATAAAGAACTCTACGCATAGATCACAACAATTAAATTAATTAATCACCTTTAAATCATTCTTCTGTCATCCTTTTAAATAATAAATACTTTCAATTGAATACAGTGTAAGAGTAAAAACCTTCTTGAACTTCTACAAGGTGATATATTTTCTTAAATTTCCAATATAAGTGGTACAGTTGTTTTTGAAGTAAACTGCGAGGTTTTGTAGTAGGTAAGAATGGGTATAACTCTTGTGGGTTTTGTAGTAGGTAAGAAGTGGGGGATTTGTAGTAGGTAAGAATGGGTATAATAACTCTCGTGGGTTTCATTTGCCAGTGAACAAGTGTTTTTTATCAAATTTGTTTAAGGAGTTCAATGTATATTAAGTTTGAACAAATTAATATAAAAAAAAAATTACTTAAATTTTTCCTTTTAAGCACCCCGTTGTCTAATTGACCAACTGGTTGAAGATTAGAGTAAAATGACAAAAAATATTATGTTTGTGTCTTAAGTATCAATATGTTTACTAACTAATTCACGAAGATAATTTATAGTGAAATCATTTAATTTCAAATAATAGTTTGCTTAGTTTATTTTTGTAACAAAAAATTAATAATTTTTTTTAAATATGTTTTTGTCTCTTAATTTTTCGATTTTTTTTTTAATTTTTGTTTACTTTAGTTGTACTTTAAAAAATATATGAATTTAGTTATTCTAACTAAATTTTATGAAATTTATTTAACATTTAAATTTTTTTTTTCTGTCAACATTAAAATATAAATTTATTAAATGAGATAACTAATTCATATACTATCACAAGATGGTGAATATAAAATATTAGATAAATTTATTTAAAAATTTTAAATTGACATATTTTTAAGATTGAAAAATTAAATTGAACTAATATTTAAAAAAGAAATCAATTACAATTGAAAATTAAAGTACAAAATCACATTTAACCTTCTTTTTTTTTTATCAAATTGGATCCCTTTGAAATCACATTTAACCTTCTTTTTTTTTTATCAAATTGGATCCCTTTGACTCCGCCTTATATATTCAACTCAACTGATTCAGTGCCCACATGTGTAACTCTCAGGCCAATCCATGTGTTTTTTTCAGTATCAGTCTCTTCATTAACCATCCTTAGATACGCATTAATTGAAATAAGTCAGAAGTAAACACATTAATTATTATTGAATGTTGCCCAATAAAATAAATTATGATACCCCTTAAAAAATAAAGTAGAATCATAAAAAGTCATTTCCAAAGATAAAACAAATTAGTTCCAAAGACAAGTAAAATCATGACCAACATTTGGATTTGCATAGTGGAAATCATTAAAAAAAAAAAAAAAATAGATGATAAGGTAACAATGAAACTGAAATTTCCTATTTTCAAAACTTCCCGAGTTCAAAATTGCTCATCTTAAAAACGAATGAACTAAAACCATGCCCTTAAAATCATGGAGATCAAAATCGAGTTTACACAGTACTAGGGATGAAAAGTGTGATTATAAGGTAATATATTGTTTATAATTCCTTATTGTTTTCAAAGTTTTTAACTTATTCATGTGTTATATTATAAAACAACTAACAATTCCTCCAGTTTATCATTATTTATAAACTACATTCAAAATTGAAAATGTAGCAAGAAAAATTTGCTAATTTAGATAAAAAAAAAAAAACCTCAGTCTTGTGCATCAAAGTCCAGCAAAAGATACATGAATTAAGGTAAGCCATTATTTCTATGAAAAAATACACATCAAATTTCCTCTTTTGTGCACGTCCTTTTCCACCCAGGTGATAAAAAAGAATATAATAGTTTAAAGTTTAGTGACACGTTTGTTTTGCGTTTCTTTTTTAACTGTAGACGGTTAATTCAGACAAAACTCTACAACATTATGCTAACACAAGAATAAACAGGTAATATGAGTAGAAGCTGCATAAAAGTTTAGGAGGAAAACTCACTCGATTTTCTACGTTCTGGAAACGTCACGGAAGATTCTGAGATCATCCTCCACATCTCAGTGGTGTGCAATACAAAAAAAAAAGCTGGCAACAATAATTAAAATTTAAAAGGAAACTCTAACGAACTCACTCCAAAACACGAATTTATGAAAAAAAACAAGAGGAACACAATGACCAACCTTAAACATATATTAGGTAGCAGAGAAGCGACTGATATGGCGAGTTCAGCGCTTCCCGCAAAATAACACCCCACTTGCACGTGCAAACACACGTCTAACACGTAAGACTCTCACCACGCACTCTGCAACAATAGTAAACTGATGTAAGTGGCAACACGGGTAGTGTAGTGTAGTGACTAGAAGATGTGGAGTGAAATAAATAATTGTTAATCTGTGAATTAAATATGCACAACAAATACAAAAGGCAATAATAAATAAATAGACACACTAATAAAAAAATAGAGGAAGAAAAAGATCAACGACAAGGACGAAGAAGGACCGTGTGTGTAGAACCATTATAACTACCCCATTGCCAAACACACCTTTCACTCCCAACCTCTGCTTCTAGCGCACTCACCACCACAACAACAACGCACGCCAAAACTCTACACAATGGAGCTTAGCAAAGTAACGCTCGAGATCTTCTCCAAACTCGAGCAGCAATGGCTTTCCCACTATGAAGCCACTTCCAAAACCCGCATTCTCAGTATCGACGGCGGAGGAACCACCGCCATTGTCTCTGGGACGGCCCTCGTCCACCTCGAGGACCAGATCCGAGCCCATACCTCGGATCCCCACGCGCAAATCGCCGATTACTTCGACATCATCGCCGGAACCGGCATTGGGGCCATCCTCGCAGCCATGATCACCGCCGACGACGGCTTTGGCCGGCCTCTCTACACCGCCCGCGACGCTGTCCACTTCGTCGCCGAGAGCAACGGTGAACTGTTCAAGCCCAAGCGCGCCGGCGTGTTCCGCCGCTGCCGCAGATTCTCATCGCGGAGCATGGAAAACGCGCTGAAGCGGGTTTTCCAAAGAAAAGAGGAAGAGCGACGGTTGTTGACTATGAAGGACACGTGTAAGCCTCTGCTCATCCCTTGCTTTGACCTCAAGAGTTCTGCGCCATTTGTGTTCTCCCGAGCCGACGCGTCCGAGTCACCGAGTTTCAACTTCGAGCTCTGGAAGGCGTGCCGAGCCACTTCTGCCACTCCTGGCCTCTTCGCGCCCTTCCATTTCGCCTCCGTCGACGGTAAGACCTCATGCGCCGCTGTTGACGGCGGCCTGGTGATGAATAATCCTGCCGCTGCGGCCGTCACCCACGTCCTCCACAACAAGCGCGACTTCCCGTCGGTGAACGGTGTGGAGGATCTCCTCGTGCTCTCGATCGGAAACGGAGCGCCGGCTAAGAGAGTAAACACCGCCGGTGAGTGCTCCACATCGACGGTGGTTGACATTGCGCTCGACGGCGTTTCCGAAACCGTTGACCAGATGTTGGGGAACGCCTTCTGTTGGAATCGTACGGATTATGTCAGGATTCAGGTACGCCATTAATGCTCTCTGTAATTGAAATTCGATTCAGTTAATCGCCTCGGTCTCAGTGAACTGAACTCTACTTCCTCATTCTAATCAAATTGCAATATAACCATTTTCTTTCACGTTGTGTATCACGGAGTTAATTGACGGCGTCTGATGATGCAGGCTTTTGGTTTGGGAGAAGGAAAAGAAGAGAAGGTGCTGAACGAGAGAGTGCTGGAATCGTTACCGTTTGGTGGAAAACGATTACTGCAGGAAACTAACGCTAACAGAATCGAGAGCTTCGTGCAACGTCTTGTTGCTACCGGAAAGACTAGTCTGCCACCTAGTCCCTGCAAGGTGCCGCCGTAAGAAACTCGCTAACGGCGTTTTTTTTAATATTTTTACGCTTTGACTTGTATCAAGATTAGGCCACGATTAAAAAAGGTCCTGAAGTTTTTTTTTTTTTATCTGTTGTTGTCGGAGTGAATAGCAGTTAATAAAAATGACATGGTAGAGCTTCCCTCTCTCGTGTTTCCGGTTTGGTTCCCTTGATTCTGATTTTGACTAACTTGGACTGGTGAAAGTTGTGTCAGACATTATTTCTTATTTCCAAACGGAGACATGATTTTTCGAGTTTTTTCTTCTTTTTTTGTTTGTAATTACGGTTTCTTTTCTGGGACATGTTTTAGTAAACGGTGATTACAGTTCCATGTGACTGTTAATTCCCAAAATGGCTGCGTGATTCGCGGATTTGGAGCACCACGACTACGCTCGTGATCAATCACTTTTTCATTTCAAGATAAAATTTGAAACAAAGTACTATCATGCAATCCAGGCTAAAAGCTCCCAAATCAAGTTTGAATTTGTTTTATTACTTTCTTCAGATTTTTTTTTTTAATTTTTCCAAACATGTTTCCATTTTAACTTCCAACATATCGTATCAATTCTATTCTATAATAAAACAAACATTTGATATGTTTCCAACTACTCCGAGATTCTTTCAACATTAATTCATACACACCATACGAAAGAGTACTTATGTTGATTTTATAGAATTTTGGTTAAAAATGAAAGTTGAAATGTGTGAATATAGAACTTATGTTGATTTTATAGAATTTTGGTTAAAAATGAAAGTTGAAATGTGTGAATATAGAACATTCATCATCAAATATGTGATTTCTCTCTTCAAGACTCCAATCCTTATAGAGAGGACTATGATAAATGTTAAAAAAGATTTCATTATAAAATTATTAACCATTTAGTTTCTTAAATTTAAAATATTTACTCGACCATACATGAAACAGTTAATACAAGTAATGGATATATCCTCAGCATCACATTCAAAAAAATTAAACTTTAACGACCTATATTGTATGTATTACACAGAGAGAAAGAGATTGGGAAAAAATAGCAAAAATTTTTCATAAAAGAAGGCAGAGTCCAAACCAAACCCATTTGTTTTACGTCAAACTGATATCATAGGGTGTTTTGCAAATAAGCTTTTAGGTTTGATTAATTCAAGTTTTTCGGAGTTTCATTTATAGCATGGTTCTCTGAATTATCCCCGTCCTTGTTTTGGTAGGTGAGTTTAGTGATTGCAGTGTAGTACTTCTTCCCCACTGCTCATTGCTGGCATAACACACACAGCCACCCACTGGTTTCTTATGCCACGGCATTAAATAGCCTGTAATTTCAGCTGCTTTATGTCACTGTCTTTCTTGGTTTTTCGTTTTTTTTTTCCATTGTGCTACGTGTCTGCTATTTTCACTGCCTTTTCTAACTACAGGTTACTTTACATTACGACACCTTACACAAAACCAGTGTCGCAGTGAACATATATATGCTATGCTCTTCTATTTTTTTCATCATCAAAATAACAACGCCAAAACTCACGGCTCAACCCTTTTTCATCATCATTTCCATTTCTCCCATTATTATAGCAGGTGCTACTCAGAAACTCTGCATTCAGTAAAGTCATACCGCCAAATTTCTATTATATGACTGTATAAATAATGTATGCAGGAACATTCAGTCAAAATTATAGCATACTCTATAACAACATTTCGTCTTTGTTAACCTTAAATCTGGTCTGCTTTTGTTAATATAGAATAAATCTGTTCTGTCTATCCATTTTGCTACCTTTCACCAAAAAAATCGTTAGATTGTTTTTAGCAAAATGCCTTTTTTAATCGTGTCGTTCTATCGGAAAAGCAGCTGATCAGAGTGAAGTAATATAGTTAGAAAAACAGTAAAATAATATTTCATATAGTTTTAAATATTTTTTTATCTGAAAATAACTAATTTTTGGTTCTTATTTAAATTTAATAACAAAATTACGTCACAACTCTGTAACATTTTGCATGTCATGGCTTTGGAATCCTAAGAACTTACGTGGCAGAGCTAAGTTACATCTTTTCACTGATTTACCAATTTAAGGCGTTCATGTGAGTGCGAGAAAACAACTAATAGTTTTATTTATAATGGTAACATGAGATATTATAATACTCTACAAATCACAGAAACAAAACATTTGTAATAAAAATACATTAATTTTTCGGTGGAATCTAGCAAAATATTAGAAAAAACGTGAGCACACATGCAAATGTTTGAAGTAGATATTTGATAGTATAATGTGACAAAATTTGAGAAAATAATTTAGGGTATGAAAATTATGAATGGGACATTTAAGGCACGTGCACAACACATATAACTAGATTTGATTAATCATAACCGACAAATTGAGTGAGATTTGTCCTACTCGTAGGAGGGGCACGAGGGCTTGATGTTATGCCTTTCAATAACTCAAATATGAGAGTACACTTATGTTGGAGAAAGTAATGGCAGTTCTAATGCTCCAACTACAACCTTACTCTCTCAGGATCTAACTCATACTTAAACTACATTTCACCATACAAACTCAAATTTCTAGTTTAGGAATTTAAGAATGACGTGGAAACACTATATTCAACACAAATAAATACAATTAGAAATTAACGACCTCAAAGTGAATTTGAAGATCAAAATTCTATTTTTTTTTTTTCATATGAATTTGATTGTGATTAACGTAACCAGTGGCATAGCTTCATTGGGGTGACGTGATTTTCACCCTTGCCTGATCCATGGAAAAAAGATAGTAAAGTTAGATTAGTGTTTATGGTGATTAAAGAGTTCACATACAAGTAAAGAATATAAGAGTAAGAAAAAGTTCACACCATTTATTTCGTGTGTAAATAAATTTTAGTAAATTTGCGTAAAGATTAGACATTAAAATTATATTTAATTTAAATAAAAGATTGAATATGTTTACAATTTATAAATTTAGATGTAAAATTATAATTTATTTTATTTCAAATTTTTATATATTTTGGTTTTCAAATTTTAAAAAATAAATAAATATAATTATTTTAACGGTGATAATTTTGTTTTTTTCTTTAAACGGATTTCAATATGATATTTGAGCATGTCACTTTAAAACATCTTTCAAAACATAAAACATAATTATCACATGTATATTACAAGAAGTATATTTAAAAAAAAAAATGAATGTCAAACTATATTAAAATTTAAAATATAAATGAGTTAGAAACTAAACATATTTAGCCCTTAAACAGTTCTCAGAGATCAAGATCTACTGCCACATAGATTCAAATAGATATAAGTTCAATATAAAATCGGAAGAAAACTAAATTATGATATTGTTTTGCTAAAATAGTATATATTTTACACTATGGTTTAAATAAATACCAGATAGAAGAAAAAAATAAAAAAATAATTGTAATATCTTTCTTCTGGTTAGCATTGATTTGAAAAAAAAATTGTTCTTGAAACAACAAAAGATCTTGAGCCCCAAATTTTTGCAATTCGTGCTTGGGGAAAACCGAGAAGAACGTTGTGTTAT
>Ga0214544_1008975_pt1 | contig 16119 bp, 19 predicted proteins | sample CNSS3metaG_FD_160074 | JGI IMG/M metagenome (GOLD analysis project Ga0214544, IMG submission 160074) | Root nodule microbial communities from cowpea collected in UCLA plant growth center, Los Angeles, California, USA - CNSS3 | ecosystem: Host-associated > Plants > Roots > Nodule | place: USA...
AAGTTAAGATTAAGCTCATTTAAGGTGGAAAAATAAATTGATTGAAGTTACAAACCACCTTTAAATAAGGCTAAAATTAGCAATGTTTGGAAAAATCACTTTTGTTCCCCTAAATTACATATACACTCCCCTTTTTCTAGATGGGCAAAAAAACCTATTTTGCACCCCTAATATTTCTTTCTACACACCTCTTTCCACTCAAAGTTCAGGCCCATTTATAAGTTGCCATGTGGCAATCCTCCATTAATTAAACTGTCCAACCATGTGTTGCCACATGTCACTATCCTATCACACTAAACAAAACCAATGGAAGGATGCCACCTTATAATTTCCTTCCCATCTCCCAAATGAGAAATCCTAGCCTCACATTCCATCACGACAGCCACCATGGATCTCGCCGGTAGCCTCCACATTCACGGTCCACCAACACCTGCAACTCGAAGGCCTCTATCTTCATCCATCACTACTTCGTCATTCAACACACCTTCAACTTACAAGTGCCACAAACCAGAACACGTCGCAGACAACCACCGCGTACCACCACTACGCCTCATGCTCACACTACTATCACACACACGATGATACGATCCTTTGTATTGAATGAGTATAAGGATCATATATGTGTATATAATACGTATTGATTTGTTGTTATTCTGTTAGTTCTATTTTGGGAAGGAAGTTAGTTAGTGGCTGTTATTGGCTATAAATAAGAAGAATGCATATTCTGTTGTAGCTATTCATTCATTCATTCAATTCTGAGAATAATTCATTCCTTTTGTAATCTCTGTTACTCTTCCATATGAATGAGATTCAGACTCTATTCTTCCAGTAGAGGCCCTATTGTTCTTCATCAATCTTCGATTACGAGTTCATTAACGGTTCATGATTCGCTTACGAGTTCGTTAACGGTCTCTTTAACCGATTCTTTGACTTCTACCTTATTGCTGAAGATTCAAGATCTTTTTCAATAGAATTCAGCTCAGAGTCCTTCGCGTTGTGGTGATAGATCTTCTCCTTACTCGTATGGTACTCGTTTAGCTAGGCTTGATTTTCCTAGGTTCAATGGCGATAAAGTGAAGCACTGATTGATTCAATGTGAAACGTTTTTTTCAATGGATCATATGCCGGATGAGTATAAGGTGAGATTGGCAGTGGTTCATTTTGAGGGACGGGCTCTGCAATGGCACATTGCCTTTGTTAAGCCGATTGGAGTTGATAATTTTATCGCCATAGGAGGAATACACTAAGATTGTGCTAGAACAGTTTGGTGAGGTTGCTGAAGATCCAATGGTAGACTTGATGAAATTGAGGCAGAAAGGTTCTGTCACTGACTATCACGAGGAGTTTGATTGCTTGGTGGCTCGTGTGGAGTTATCGGAGGAGCATAAGTTAAGTTGTTTCTTGGGAGGGTTGAAGCAAGAGGTGCAAATGATGGTTCAGATGTTTCAGCCTTCGTTTGTAAACAAGGCTTTTCCCTTAGCTAGAATGTACGAGTCAGCTTCTAAGGTGGGTGGCGGTGGAAATTTGATGGCTAAAAGCTCAAAATCAGTGTTTCCTGCTAAAGCTCCTAAGAGCACTGATTCTATATTAGGAACTTATGAGTCTTCCAAAGCGGGAACCAAGCCTCAAGACAACTTAATTATGCTTTTATGGTAGAAAGGAGAGCAAAGGGGTTATGATACTTTTGTGATGAGCCATTTTTGTAAGACCCGAGAAATTTAAATTAATTTAAATAAATAAATAATTAATAAATGCGGGTAATGAGAGCATTTATGGTAATTAATTCTAACATGTATGACATGGAAAAGTACTTGCTTAAATGGTTGAGAGTACTTTATATGTGTGAGAGGACTTGGGTTCAAGTCCTGTGTATGCCATTTATATGTTATTTAATTATTATTGTTTTAATATTATGATTTGATCATGTTTCTTATAATATATATAATGCTTGAATTGCATTAGTTAGCATGAAACATAAATTGGCTTGATGGTTTGGCATTAACATGGCATGTGCATGGTTGTGGGATCAAACATTGTTGAGAACCCAAATTAAACTTTGTTTTGCTATATTTTTAGTTTTGGCTTGAGTTTGAAAGGTTGATGGGAACCCTAGCAGACATGGCAGCCAAGAGGGGCTGGAAAATAGTCCTTAATGAGTCATTGAATGGAATTTATCTTATACTTAAGTCATTTTCGTTTTGGATCAATTAATTCCAATCAAGGCGCACTTGAGGAGGGAGAAAAGGAGTGAGAGAAGGGTTTGGTAAATTACCATTAGTCTGTGATTTTGAGAGTGAGAATTTAGAGAGGATCTGTGGTGTGTACATGAATAGAAGGCGAAATTGGAAGGGAATCCAAAGGAGGATCATAGGTGATCAAGAAGGAATTCATAACAACTCTAATTTAAGCTAAGGAAAACCAAGTTAGGGGAGCTGTAATAGTTATTTTATTTTGTATTTCGATAATGTATAATGAAATGTATGAAACTGGATGCATGTCTGTAAAATTCTGTCAATTTTCGTGTTTCTGGAAATTTTCCAGAAACCGCTTGGAGGGCATTCAAAGCCGCCAAGCGGCTCATGCTATTTTATGGTGTTTGTGGGTTCCAGAGATGGGACCGCCTGTCGGCACTACCCTAACCGCCAGGCGATACTTGGAGATTTACCAGTTTTCTGGGTTTTTGCTTGAACTGCCTGGCGATAATGATCAACCGGCAGGCGACATAAACTTTTCCCCATTTTTGGTATTTTAAGGGGGACCGGGGCTGATTGTGTTCGGGAGGAAAGCTAACCAAATCTTTAAAGAATGGTTTAGAAATCGAAATGTTGGTATGAGTACGAAATTTAAATGGAAATTGAATAGAACAGTAGTAGAGAATTTTAGGGTTGATCATATAGGATTTTATAAATGGGCACAATGTTAATTGATAATTGTTGTTGGAATGGTGTGTTATGAATTTAAGGAGTAATCCGTGATTATGAAAATATGAGTACAACCTTTGGGTAGTGAATCGATTATAATCAGAAAAGTTGGAGTTGGATGGGGTTGCAGGTATGGCGATTCTGGAAAATTGCCAGAAGAGTAAGCACCGCCTGGCGGCATGGGGCTTTCCGCCAGGCGCCAATGCAGTGACTGTGGATCTGAGTGGTTGTTTGGGACTGTAATAGTGTTTTGGGATTTTAGGCGTTTGGTTCTTTGGTAAATCAGTTCCTACTTAGCTGCAAGGGGGTTGAAGATGAGGGTTGAATAAAAGTTTTTAGTAATGATAAGTGTAAGTAGGGAATGTAATGTTTATTTCTGATAAGTGAAGGAATCTGTTAAGATTTTGCAGTAGGATATATACTTGAATGAAAAGGACTAGTGCAGGGGCTAGTGTACGACGACCCTACTAAGGTAGTGATATTCCTAATCTTACTTTATAAGTGAACATTATGGGTGTATAAAGTAATTGAGAGAATGGTAATTAGAAGCATGGGAAGTCTGTTAGCTTATGCGATATTCAAGTACTGGCATGACCTTAATAGATGGCATATAGGTATTGGTTCGGGAAAACATGGATGACACCCAACAATTAGTGAGTCTCTTGGAGTGGAATTATTTTGTGAAGAGTTGTTGTAGAGAGGGAAAGTTGTAAATGTCCATACTTATATACAATATAATGCACGTAGTTAGGAGCACAATGGATTGAGGGCAGGTGTGAGTGTAAGACACGAAGAGTATCTAACCCAAAACCAGTACTGCACAAGTACTGATACGGCGCCTAGCGGCAGAGCCAGGTTCACCAAGCGATAGCAAGGCGACAGCGGGGTTCTGGTGCAGGTGGCGTCTGGTGGAGGGAAAGGTCCCGCCAAACGATAGCAACAAAAATAGTAGCTTCAGGAACAACGTTCGCCTAGCAGTGCGGACGGTCCCGCCGGGTGGTGGTTGTAGACTTTGTGATTTTTGAGGCACTTGGCGCCTGGCGGTACATGTCCCCCGCCAGGCGGTCTGGAAGTTGAGGGCGCCTAGCGGTACGTGTCCCCCGCTAGGCGATTGCGTTGTTGTAAGTCCTAGTTATTGGACTACTTAAGGGTGTTCTACGAGGCTTTTAGTGATGCTTAAAAGGTGGGATTGCTGGGTTCCTTGAGTTATGGCTCGGAACGTATCCTTTGAGTTCTGGCTCGGGATAGGGGTTAAGCATGTGGTATTCCTTGAGTTGTGGCTCGGAATAGCATCTCTTGAGTTGTGGCTCGGGATGGTGAATGAACACGAGGAACCGTTGAGTTGTGGCTCGAGTTGGCGAGTGTTGCCGGTGTGAGTGTGCTGGTTGTGGCCAGTACGGATGGGTCCAGATAGATTGCCCTCCTCAGTTGTTGGCTAACGAGTTTGGTAGTCTTGGGACGATGTGAACTATGTTCGTATTTGGGAACTCTACCTGGCGTTACAGTGTATGATCCGTAGCAATGTTTCTCGCACGTGCTCTATCGGTTGTGGCCGATAGGTATGGCAGGAAGTTATCTTGAAGTAATCACTAGAAGAGGTAGAACACGAAGATAATGGGTGTGGTTATGTTATCTAGTATTCTAAAGATGTTTGGGCATGTCTAAATATATATATGTGTTATATCTGATGTGCTGTTTTATCTATTATAATTGTTAAGCTCACCCTATTTGCTTGTGATTGGCGATGATCGTGTACGCGGTACACGGGAGCAAATGTTGTTGATGCAGGTGGCTCTAGTGAAGCTTAGCTGTGGAGATGGGATAGATTGGGGAACAACTTATGTTACTTTTCTTTGATTATTGAAATACGTTGTAAACCTTTACGAAAACTTTTATAATTAATTATTTTGGCGCTTATAAACTTAAACAATTGTTGGTATTTAATAAATTTTAAATTTCCCGCATTTTGGGAAATGAGGTTTATTCATAAAAATGATGACTTTATGATTTTATTTATTTTAATCAGTAATATCCTGACGAGATGTTACAATTTTCCCTTAAGCATGCTAAGGTGCATAGGAAGTTGTAGATTCATGTGATGGAGGTGGATGAGATGGAGGATTTAGTTGAGGAGTTAGATAGGGATGTTGAGGAGGAGGATCATGTGGAGGAACCTCTAATATCAGTTAGTTCATTAAATGGTTTGTGTTCTTGCAAGACTATGAGGACAATGCAGGTGATTAGTTTTGTTAGGAAGAAGCCAATTCACATTCTGATTGGTAGTGAAAGTACTAATAACTTCCTTGATGTGCAAGTGGCTAAGAGGTTGGGGTGTAAGATTGAGCCAATGAAACCTTTGCGAGAGTCTGTGGTTGATGGTAATACATTGGCTATATCTTCCATGGTGAAGAAATTCAATTGGCAATTGCGGCAAAGTACTTTTAACTCTAATGTAATGCTGCTTCCCCTTGGTGGTTATGATCTAGTGTTGGGAATTGAGTGGCTAGTAACCTTAGGGAATATTATATTTAATTTTGTTAGGCTGGTGATGGAGTTTTCCCTCAAAGGAAAAAGGCATGTGTTGAGGGGTTTGTCTTCAGGGGGCTTGAAAACAGTGAAGAAGCAACAAATTAGTCAAGTCATTGAAGAAGGAGTCAACTTGTCTATGATTCAGTTGTGTGACTAGGGAGAAGGGTTGTTGCAGACTATGAATACTCATGCTGATAGTGGAGAGGTTTTTGTAAAAATCGATCAAGTTTTATTGGACTTTGCAAATTTGTTCCAAGAGCCAAAGTAGTAACCTCCTAGAAGGCCAGGCCATGATCATCAGATTCCTTTGATACAAGGATCTGATCTAGTTAATATCAGACCCTACGAGTATGCCAAACACCAGAAAGATGTTATTAATGGGTTGATTAAGGAATACTTGCAATTTGGAATAATCCAAAACAGTAGTAGTCCCTATGCAAGTCCAGTTGTGCTGGTTGGCAAGAAGGATGGATCTTGGAGGATGTGTGTTGATTTTAGGGAGTTAAATAAGCAAATTGTTAAGGATAAATTCCCTATTCCTCTTGTGGAAGACCTATTGGATGAACTACATAGCTCAGTTATCTTTGCCAATATTGACTTAAGGTTAGGCTATAACCAAGTCAGAATGCATCCAGATGATGTGTATAAAATTGCATTTAGGACCCATGGAAGACACTACAAATATCTTGTGATGCCCTTCAGTCTAACTAATGCTTCGACAACGTTTCAAGAGTTGATGAATGCCATCTTTAAAGACTATCTGAGGAAGTTCCTTTTGGTATTCTTTGATGATATACTAGTCTACAGTAAAGGGGAAGAGGAACATTTGGAGCATTTACAGATTGTGTTGAAGACCTTGAGGGACCATTCCTTGTTTGCTAGACAATCCAAGTTCTTCTTTGGTGTGCCTAGAGTTGAATACCTAGGACACTTTATTTCCAAGGAGGCAGTGGCTACTGATCCTTCCAAGATTGAGGCAATAAGGAATTGGCCCTTACCTTAGAATATTAAGCAGTTGAGAGGTTTTCTGGGGCTATCCGGTTATTACAAGAGGTTTGTGAAAGGGTATGGTATTATTGCAACACCCTTATCTAATATGTTGAAGAAAGATGGGTTTTGCTAGTCTGAGGAAGCTAAGGCAGCCCTCCAGCAATTGAAAGAGGCTCTTATTACTGCTCCAGTTCTTACTTTACTTGATTTTTTGAAGGAATTTGTGCTAGAAGTAGATGCTTGTGGGTATGGCGTTGGTGTTGTGTTGATGCAAGAGCATCATCCTGTGGTTTTCATTAGTAGGATCTTAAATCAACAATAGCAATCCCCCTCTACTTATGAAAAGTAGCTTATAGCAGTAGTGTTTACTGTCCAGAAGTGGTGGCATTGTTTGCTTTATCATCATTTTACTATTAAGACTGATCACAAGAGCCTTAAATACATTCTAGAGCAGAGATTTACCACTGATTTTCAGCAGAAGTGGTTGGTTAAACTAATGGAATATGACTTTGCTATTGAGTACAAGCAAGGTCAGGACAACATTGCAGCTGATACTTTGTTAAGGGTGCAATTATTTGAGTGTTGTCAGTTGCTGGTGCATCAGGTTCAATCTGATATATTGGCCAAGATTCAAAAAACTTGGTCTATGGATGATGTTTTAAAAAAAGTTATTGAGGAGATTCAAGCAGATCCTTGTTCTCATAATCATTTCACATGGCAGAATGGTGATTGAGAAGGTAGGGCAAAGTGGTGGTTGGGCAGAAAGATAATTTGAAGAAAGAAATTCTCGAATGGATGCATTCTTCTCCTACATGGGGACATTCGGGAAGGAAGGCTACTTTAAAGCAAATTGAGGTTATCTTATACTGGAAGGGCAAGACAAAGGATGTGATCAAATTCATTCAGCAATGCCAAATTTGTCAAACTTGTAAATATGAAATAGTGGCTTAACTAGGGTTATTTCAGCCTCTTCCAATCCTTGGTCACGTATGGCAGCATATATCTATGGATTTTATTGAAGGCCTTCCTAATTCATTTGGTAAGTAGGTGATATTTGTAGTGGTGGATAGATTGAGCAAATCTGCTCATTTTATGCCTTTATCTCACCCTTACAGTGCTTCTGATGTGGCTCAAGTCTTTTTGGATTTTTTATTCAAATTACATGGCTTCCCAGATTCGATCACTAGTGATAGGGATCCTGTCTTTGTGAGCCATTTCTGGCAGGAGCTGATGTCTTTGCAAGGGGTGTAGCTTCGGTTGTCCTCTGGTCTAAGTGGCTAGGTTTGGCTGAATGGTGGTATAATACCATATTCCATAGTGCCATCAATACTACTCCATATGAGATCGTGTATGGATAACCTCCTCCAGTATGCTTGCCTTATTTTCCTGGAGAATCAAAGATTGAGTTGATAGATAGGGGTTTAAGGAAGAGGGAGGAGATGCTTAAGGTTTTGAAGTTCCATTTACAAAGGGCACAAAACAGGATGAAACAGAATGGTAATAAGCATAGATCAGAAAGGAGTTTCGAAGTGGGAGACTTTGTGTTTGTGAAATTGCAGCCTTATAGGCAGGTTTCAGTTGCTAACATGATTAATGCTAAATTGAGTCTTAAATTCTTTGGCCCTTTTGAAATTTTTAGCAAAGTTGGTGCAATAGCTTACAAGTTGAAACTGCCTTCTACTTCTAAGGTGCATAATGTCTTCCATGTGTCTTAGTTAAGGAAACACATTGGAGAAAACAATATGGTGTCTGGTTTGCCTTTGTCGAAGGAGGAACAACAGGACAAAGAACCAAAAGCTATATTGGATTGCATGACTGTGAAGAGGCAGGGTAGAGCTGTCACAAAGGTATTAGTCAAGTGGAAACATCAACTACTTGAAGATTCTACTTGGAAATACTACTATGACTTGAAGAGGAAGTTTCCTTTCTTCAATTCTTAAGGTCAAGCAATTGCTTAAGGGGAGGGCTATGATACGATCCTTTGTATTGAATTATAAAGATCATATATGTGTATAGAATACGTATTGATTTGTTGTTATTCTGTTAGTTCTATTTTGGGAAGGAAGTTAGTTAGTGGCTATAAATAGGAAGAATGCATATTTTGTTGTAGCTATTCATTCATTCATTCATTCATTCAATTCTGAGAACAATTCCTTCTTTTTGTAATCTCTATTACTCTTCCATATGAATGAGATTCAAACTCTATTCTTCCAGTAGAGGCCCTATTGTTCTTTGTCAATCTTCGAATATTCAATATTCCTAGTTTGATTTTATCACACGAAGTGTTAATGCCTTCACGCACCATATTGCGTGATCTGTAAAAGCAAAGCCAGATCGAAAATGGAGAGCGTAGTAGATCCACTGCAAATTTGCAATTGTATCAGCTTTCAAACAACACCGCATTCACGTCAAACCATGACGCCGGAGTGGAGAGGACCACCAGAAACCTGCGACCATGACACTGCCTTCGAACCACCAATGTAGTACACTAGAACAACAGCCTCGCCGACAACAACGTCGTTTCAATGGCAGCCGTCATTGCACATGCGACAGAAACCATGGTGGAGGACAAAACCCTAATGGAGGCAGGAAAAGAAACCTTAATTTTGGAGAGAGAAGATTTGCCACGTGTTAGTCTATTATTGCACGGTCAACGAGTCAACTCTGGTTAATCATTCAAAGACTAATCAAACATTGTAGATTCTGATCAATGGTGGTCAAATATTCAAATAAGAGGGACAAAATTTGAAATTGGACAGAAATTAAGTTGCTAAATAATTAATTAAAGATTTTTAATTAATTATCTTTGGTATATCTCAAATTATCAACAGAGAAAATCTTTTAAATATTTTAGAAATTAATAAACTCTGTTAATTATTTGAGAAATATTATATCAATAGATAAAATATTTTAGCAACAGAAAACCCAGTCCAAGTCCTATATAAAGAGACCAAGGGAGAAGCAGAAAACAAGCTCGGGACTTCGGAGTTTGGGAACCCTTAAGAGGGGCCTAATTTCGTTTCCTTTTTCTCTCTCTATTCTTCTTTTAGTTTTATTTTATTTTGCATTCCATGGAAGGCTGAGCTCAAGGTTAGTTCCACTGTAATTTCTTAGTTGGATTATGAGATTTGAATAAATTTTTTTGTTCTTTTGATTCTTGTTGTGATTTATTTTCATTTATGTCTTTTGGTTCTTAATTTAGTAAAAGTAATAATTTTTACATTGTAGCAAGTTAGCACGATGTTAAATCTATATAACGTAACAATCATATGAGTCCAAGGGTTTTTAAATTTTAATTGAGAAGTTACTTTGATTAATTTTAGAAACTTTCATATGATTGTATGAGTTTTTGCTAATAATTGAGAAGTTACTTTGATTAAATGTGAAAACTTAGAGTAGAATTAATCAAGAAGTTACTTTGGTGAAAAATCAATTTTGTGTTCGTTGAGAGACGACTTAGGGTTAACTTAACCAATACTAATTTTTTTCTGGCTACTTTCTTAACAATACTAACGTTGTTATATATTAGTAGTATTAATTTGATCGTGTCAACGACAACGTTATTTGTATGTGTTGCTGATTAAGTGTATCTGAAATGTTTTTGATGATGTCCATAATAGCATGATAATGGTTAACATGACATGTATGTGATAATCTGAAAATGTTAATCTGCTGCCCTGATAGTCGACTAGCCAACTAATGTAGTAGACTAGGCTCGTGCTGGCAACAGCTGACTTATAAAATCAGATCACTGCACCTTCTGTTTTCAGAGTTGTTTAACCCAAAGAAAGAAAGAAAGGTGTGAAACAGGTTCTTGGAGCAATCTTGGAAGATCCTCTTGAGAATTTCATCAAGAAACATCAAATTTGGCTCGGCAAGAAGAAGAAAATTCAAACTTGGAAAAGGTGTACTCAATCTAATTTTTAGGCTGTGTTCTTGTGTTCTAAGTATAGTTTGAAACTCTATCTTTTACTGTTTTCTAGTTAAAGCAAGTGTGTGTGATAGCCTTGCTGTTTTTAGTTGTTAAAGCAAGTGTGTGTGATAGTCTTGCTATTTTTGTTTGTTGAAGCAAGTGTGTGGTATAGCCTTGCTTGTGTGATCTTTTTTATCTTAGAGTTTAGATTTACCAAGTGTATATGTAAATCTTGTAATTCTTGAGATATAGTGAAAATCTCTAGCTGTAGTTTGCTAGGGGAAACTGGATGTAGATTCTAAGGAATCGAACCAGTATAAATCTTTTGTGTGCCTTATCTCTTCTTCTCTATATTTTGACATGGTATAAATGCTCCAAACATTAAGCATCCAATCATACTATTTCAATTGATTCAACAAGCAAAGAGTTTATCAAAACAGTATCGAAATTGCTAAAACTGGGCAACATTTGCTAAAACCAATTCACCCGCCTCTTGGTTGTGAAATATTGGTGCATCAAATCTAACAAGTGGCACCAGAGCTGGTTAGTCGAATCCATAGTCGACTAGATCTTGACAGATGGCCAATATTTCACATACTTTTTCTGAAGGGGCTTCAATAAATAGACCATCCTTATTCTCTGGAGATAACTATCCCTTCTGGAAAATCAGAATGATAATCTTTTTAGAATCCCTTGATAAAGGTGTATGGGATGCTATTGTAAATGGGCCATTCATACCTACAAAATTGAGGAAGGAAAAACTATGCCTAAAGATTTCTTATCTTGGACCCTTGATGAAAATAAACGTGCTCATTATGATGTGAGAGCCAAAAATATAATCTCATTTGCACTAACATTGGATGAATTCTACAGGGTATCAATTTGTCAATCCGCCAAAGAAATGTGGCATGTGTTAGAGGTGACTCATGAAGGCACAAATGAAGTTAAAAGAGCTAGAAAGAACACATTAATCCAGGAGTATGAAATGTTTAGGATGAAGGCTGAAGAAACAATCTATGATGTGCAAAAAAGGTTCACTCATATTGTGAATCATCTCATAGCCTTGGGAAAGACTTCTGAAAAAGAAGAATTGAATATCAAAATATCAGAATCAAGAGACCTCACCACAATGAGTATGACAACTCTCTTTGGAAAACTAGGAGAACATGAATTGGAACTTGGATGACTAAAAGAGGAAGAGGAAGGGGAGAAAAGGCAAAGCATTGCATTAAAAGCTGCTGCAAAAACTAAAAGCAAAAGCAAAGCCATTAAAGATAAAGAAACAACATATTAAGAGGATGAAAATTCTAATTCAGAGACACTGAATCTTATGGTAAAACGTTTCTCAAGATTTTTGAAGTACAAAAATAAATCTAATGCAAAATCTGCAGCTGCAGGAAATAGAAGATTCCCTTCCAAGAGGCAAGATTCACCTAGCACTCCAACATGCTATGAGTGTGGCAAATCTGGTCATATCAAACCTGATTGTCCAATTCTCAAGATCAAAAAGAAATTGGAGCAAAAGAGTGAAGCTACAAACAAATCTAAGAGAGTGAAGAAAGCATATATTGCTTGGGAGGTCAATGACTCCAGCACCTCTAGTGATTCAAGTGAAAGCCCTGAAGAAGAAACAAATATGTGTTTATGGCTGATACAAAATCCTCTGCTAGTAGTGTAAGTAATCTTGAATCCATTGATGAAAGTTATGAAAACAGATTCTATCAACTACTTGATGTATATAATGAGTTGCATAAAGAGGCTAGAAAGTTGCAATATTCTAATAACAGACATAAAGGTGAAAATAGGTGGCTTGAAAACAGATTAAAACAACTTGAAACAGAAAATGAAAAGTTGAAAACTAGCTAGAAAATGTAGAAAAGCATAAAAGTTGTAATTGCAAGAAGAATGTGATTAATTGTGAAAATTGTTCCAAACAATTAGAAAGAATTAAATATCTAATGAGTACATTAACTAGATTCACTCTAGGAAGAAATAATTTGGATGCAATTTTAGGTTCCCAAAGAAGTGTACTGAATAGAGAAGGCATAGGTTATGCAGAACACGAAAATAAACTTAGTAGTCAACTAGAGTCAAGGAAATTCGTTAACTTGAGTAAACCATCTTCTATTGTATGCTTTTATTGTTGTGAACCTGACCATACATAAAATAAATGCTACTTTAAGAATTGTGGTGTTCCTGAGGGTAAATATGAATGGATAGCTAAAGAATCAAATGTTTTGTCTAACATGAAAGGACCCAAATTCAATTGGGTACATGTATCATCTCTTTAAATTGTTTTACAGGTTTTATGAAAAGCCTAATGATCAATGTGCTACTATTTTTGGGTTGCACAACTAAAAATAAGTTTGAATCATTCCCTGCTTCAATAATGATATGGGTAAAACAACTTTTAACACTTTTTGATGATGTTTCTTAGGACATAAAAATTAATCTTTTACTACCAAAAGTGTTTCTACAAATACAAATTGTGTTGTTACATCTATGTTGTTATTCTTCAACATTTTAATGAATTAGACATACTTGATTTCACATTTACAACATAAAAATCTACATCAGATTTTACCATTCTGCATTGAAATAGTCGACTTACGAATCAACTATCATCTAAATACTGCACCAGAATCAGTATTACTGCACCTATTTTTCTGTTCCTGCCTTACATAGTTAACTCCTTATGTAACTATCCTTTTCATACTGCACCAGAATTATCACCACTGCACCATATTTTTTGTTTCTACATTACGTAGTCAACTTCGTAGTTAACTATTGTTTCATATTGCATCAGACTTTGTAATTTCTGCATCTGGTTTTATCTTTCTGCATAAAATAGTCAACTTGCTAGTTAACTAGTCACGCATTTTTCATATTCCCTGTTATATTTCGAAGCAAGTCGACTACATTGGTAACCTAGTTAACTACGTCTGACACAAAAGTGGTTTGGTAAAAAAAAAAATTTCTCCTTTAAACTTCTTTCCAATACAAAACCTCCAAACCCCCAAATCTATTATGAACCCTAAATCCTCATTCTCTAATTGTTTTCAAAATTCCCATTCTCTTAAAATCCTTGAATTGTGTTGTTGTTATTCATCCTTCCAGCAACCTTCATATGCGTCTGAGGAAGAAGATGAGAAATTTGCCGTTGCCATTGTTGATGATGAGGAAGCATCTCCATAAGCTGAAATGTTCGATTAATGGGTTATAATCTTGCTATCCTTCTTCTTTTGCTTTCATTTTTTGCTTAATTTGGTTTTAATCTGTACAATGCCCAATCTAATTTCACAATTGATATATGGCACATCTTTTGCTTCTCTATTGTATGTGTTGTTTGCCACTTCTTTGTCTGATCCACATTTGTGAAATTGATACTGAATATGTCTCACCATTTGCATATTTTTTTACTGTCATTCCCTTATTTTGCTAAATGTCCAAAAATAGGGAGAAATGTGTGTGTGTTGCTAGGGTGTTGTGCCTTTGATAAAAATTTACTAAAGAGATATTGTGAACATAACTTATTTAGTATCATTCATTGTGCTTTTGACAACTCATCTTTTGGATTTATTGCATGCTTGTTCACTGAAAAGGAAGAACCATGACTTTGACATACTAAACATAACTTGTTTGAGGTAAAATGTGCATTTTTCATATTTTTCTGCATAAAATAATCAACTAGATAATCAATTAAAAGATTGTTTTCTCTATATTGTTGTGCTTATGTTTTTGCTCTATGATATTCGTTTATGCCAAAATCCAAATTAATTAATCTTCTGCAAAATTGATTACATGATGTTTTGATGATTCATCTCTCACCAACATTTTTTCCATTTTAATCTTTGAAAATCTATAATAAGAAAGTAGATATAGGTGTTGGGTGTTTGTTCCTAAGGGGAGTAACCATGCATCTAGATTTTGGGATCAAGATTGTTCTGTTGTGATTGATTGTACTTTGAGCTAATATGATAAAATTTGTTGCATTTGGTTTTCCCATTAAGTCCATGTTGCTCTTTTCTTGTTACTTGATTTGACAATGTTGCTTGTGCTTTGATATTCCAATTTCTCTTATCCCCATCTGCTACATTTTACTTTGATACCATATTATATAATGACATGCATTCCATAGTTATGATATTTTATGATTTCATTGGCCTATTCATCATATAGGGGGTTTCAAGTTAAGGGGAGCAAAGGTAGCCCAAGGTTTTGAATGCTTTTAGCTATATACTTCATTGAGATTGGCTATTTTCTGTATTTTTTTATCCCTATTTTTGATCATGTCCAAAGGGGGAGAAAGGTTTATTGTTCTATGCAAGTTTGTCCATCATCAAAAAAGGGGGATATTGTTACTGATTAAGTGTATATGAAATGTTTTTTATGATGTCCACAATAGCATGACAATGGTTAACATGGCATGTATGTGATAATCTAAAAATGTTAATCTGTTGCCCCAATAGTCAACTAGCCAACTAATGTAGTCAACTAGGCTCGTGCTGACAGCAGCTAATTTATAAAATCATATCACTGCACCTTCTGTTTTCATAGTTGTTCAACCCAAAGAAAGAAAGAAAGGTGTGAAACAGGTTCTTGGAGCAATCTTAGAAGATCTTCTAGAGAATTTCATCAAGAAACATCAAATTTGGCTTGGCAAGAAGAAGAAAATTCAGACTTGGGAAAGGTGTACTCAATCTAATTTTTAGGTTGTGTTCTTGTTTTCTAAGTATAGTTTGAAACTCTATGTTTTACTGTTTTCTGGTTAAAGCAAGTGTATGTCATAGCCTTGCTGTTTTTGGTTGTTAAAGCAAGTGTGTGTGATAGTCTTGCTATTTTTGTTTGTTGAAGCAAGTGTGTGGTATAGCCTTGCTTGTGTGATCTTTTTATCTGAGAGTTTAGATTTACCAAGTGTATATGTAAATCTTGTAATTCTTGAGATATAGTGAAAATCTCTAGCTGTAGTTTGCTAGGGGAAACTGGTTTTAGATTCTAAGGAATCGAACCAGTATAAATCTTTTATGTGCTTTATCTCTTCTTCTCTATGTTTTGACATGGTATAAATGCTCCAAACATTAAGCATCCAATCACACTATTTCAATTGATTCAACAAGCAAAGAGTTTATCAAAATAGTCTCGAAATTGCTAAAACTGGGCAAAATTTGTTAAAACCAATTCACCCCCTCTTGGTTGTGAAATATTAGTGCATCAATCTAACAGTTTGTGACATAATGAAATACATGCTTGGAACCTCAAACTTGAGCACGATCTTGATTCCTGTTACTAAATACTTTTCTTATTATTCTTGGGATTGAGTGTATTTTGAATGATCTTGAATGTAGATCATCTTGTGGTTGTGTATTGGGTCCGTTTAATGATTCTTAATTAATTGATTGTAACAGAAGGTCAACAACATTTAATGACAAAAATAGGGATAGTGATAAGGATGATTATCAAAACCGGGACTATGATGTTGCGGCATTAGCAAATAACTTAAGTCAAGTCTTACGTTATGGAATTTACAATAATGATGACATTGAAGAGGTACAATGCATGAAAGAACAAAAATATGTACAATTTTTGTGAGATTATTAAGAATCACTTTCTGATATGGTGTTGCATTATGCTCACAAAGCCCTTAGAATTGTTTTCTTCATAAGGGCCAAAAAGTACATGAAAAGCCTACAAACATTATTTTTATAGTGTAATATATATATATATATATATATATATATATATATATATATATAAAAAGAAAAAATA
>Ga0214544_1008976_pt1 | contig 16119 bp, 3 predicted proteins | sample CNSS3metaG_FD_160074 | JGI IMG/M metagenome (GOLD analysis project Ga0214544, IMG submission 160074) | Root nodule microbial communities from cowpea collected in UCLA plant growth center, Los Angeles, California, USA - CNSS3 | ecosystem: Host-associated > Plants > Roots > Nodule | place: USA...
TATATATATATATATATATATATATATATATATATATATATATATATATATATATATATATATATATATATATATTAATTTTTATGACTCATGATCTTAAATTTTTATGTTTCCGTAGCATACTCCAATAATGAAGTTTAACAAGATCATGTATATGACCTCTCTATAACAGAGACTTAAATGTCTTAAAGTTCACTGTTGAAATTGAATCACTCGTTCCCTTATTAGAGCATCTTTAACGTAAGATTTTCTTTTCGGAGAACTTATATTTTCTTTATAGGTTCATTCATATCACATAAGATATAAGATCTCTCAAAGGTAGTATAACGTCCCAATTAATTAATGAGCGTAATTAAAGGAAGCGTCACATAATTATAATATAATAGCGCAGTTCTGGAGTTTAAACGTAAGACCTTACGAAATAAGGCACACCACGATGCCACAAGAGATAAAAGAGAATCATAAAAGTCTACTGGAACACTAGCATATAAAGACTGACTAATACATAGGCCATAGCCCTCAAGATATCCCAAGAACACTAAGCTGTAGAGTCTGCTCCCATCAATAGATTGATGATCATCGCAAAGATAGAAACACGACATACAAGGTAATCAACAAGAAAAGGGTAAGCTAGAGCCAAACAACATCTTTATCATACAATTAAACATACTTTTGCCATCCAATATCAATACCACATCCAATCATGTTAAGACTCTTCAATCAATACACTACGACTCGACTCATCCGGATACGTATAACTTAGTCGGACTCAGCAGACGCTTGCACTTGTGGTGGATACCTCTGCTCGACCCTAAGCTGCTCATCTCCGAGCTATGTGTTACAAGTGTTACGATGAATCAAATCTCCCTCACCACAAGGTTAGCCCTTAATGAATTACAGGCCTCCTGCTACTCTCACCACAGGAGTCAGTCCGCTCTAAGTGAGACTAACTGGCTCCTTAGAGTGTCAGGATGCAATCCTTACTTTGAATCCTTACTTAGTTATACAGATGGGGCACCACCATGGACACCCACTAACAGGGGTCATGGAATTACGTCCCGACCATTGAAGCGCGACCCTGAAAGTCTCACCTAGAGACCCCAAGGAATTATGCACTGACGCATACAAAACAAAATCCCGCAGCCAAAATAATATTCACCATGCACGTATACGTTAATTGTACCAATGTTTAAAGCCAACGCCTTTCATGTTCCAAGCCCAACTCATTTCATCTCATCATAAACCATCCGTGTACCAAGGATTTCCAAATCATATCGTTATCATGCCTCTTTCATACCAACCATTTCATTACAATCTCATGCGAAACTCATGCCAACCCATTATTCACAATTCATAACTTGTATCACTCAATCATACTCATTCATATCAAACCTTTATCACAATACTCAAAATCAAGCATGCATTATCCATACAAAGCCAAGAAAGCCATCCCATATTGTACTGTCTTGCCCAGCACCTCGCTCAGGCTGGAGGGTCTCGCTCAGGCGAGCCCCCTTCGCCTAGGCGAGGGCTCGAAACATGAAGCAGAAGCACCCGCGAGATCTCGCTTAGGCGAGACCCCTCTCGCCTGGGCGAGATGCTCGCTCGCTCAAAAACACAGTGGGTCGCCTGGGCGACCCTTCGTGGCAAAAATACCTAGGCGAGCCCCTGTTAATCTCGCCTAGGCGAGACATGCCCGCTTAAGCGAGTTTAACAGTTCTCGCCACTGTTTGCACCCGCGCAACACGTACACACATACCAAACACATATCCCAGCCAGCACAGTCACTCATGGCAGCACACAAACTCAATAATTCGACGAACTACAGGACACAAGTCAAATCACACCATAAAAAGAAGTTCTAGCTTCCCTTACCTGGAATAAGCTAGTAAAACGACCCAACACGCCCTCGATACCGAACGCACGAGCACCACAACTCAAGGAGCGAACGAAGAACTGAAAAGACAGCGAAATGAACGAAAGGAACAATGGAGACGAAAAAGGCTAGCACAGTACTTACATGGAGTAGAGCACAGCTTCGAGCTAGCTTGAAGATGGCGAAAAACCTAACCCTAGCAGAGCTCTTTGTGAGAGGGAGAAAGGGTTGACGGCTGGTTTCTGAAAGAGTGAGTGTGAGATGGGATTAGGGCAACATAGCAAGGTTATATACATTGGGCCAACCCTTAGGCCCACTTACAAGGGCAGCCCACCAACTCTAGGGCAGAAAAGAAATAGGGCCTTACAGGTAGCTGCATCTTATAAACTTCTTCCATTCTCACTCCTACCTTTTATCACTATGTCAACCTTATAGACGTGGCTATGTATACATATGTATATACATGAATGATGATAAATAAAGAAAAATATTAAAAAATATTAAATTTGTGTCTTAGAAATAATTTGAGATATCATTGAATCATTGAATGAGATCGTATAAAGGAAAATAAATGCACAATTAAGAGTATGATAAAATAAAAAAATAACTTAAAGATCTAAGAAAACTATTCAAATATCAACCTAGCGGGAGTTGAAAGATAGCGAAAATTGTTTTAACGAAACAAAGGAGTTTGTCAGATGAAGCAAAAAATAATAATAATAAAATAAAGAAGATAAAATGTTTATATTACCTAGTAAATGAAAGATTTATCTATCGAAAACTTAAATTGGGAATATTAAACATTCTCATGTGAAAAAAATGTACAATAAATAAAAATATTAAAAAAGAGTAAATATTTAAATATTAGACATAACAATTATTTAATTGACATACATCATTTGAACATAATTGTATAAAAATTGTGATCAGACGAAAAATATTTTGGAGATGCGAATTAAATAAAAAACATTTCATGACATGACAAGTCCAACAATCAGAAGAAATAAAAAATAAAAAAGGGAGTAGTGTGTGTGTTGTGGTGGGATTTAAGCGAGGATAAGAATATGGCGAGGATGAATATTATGGTGGGTACGAAGACAAGGACGAGGTGGATATGTACATCCTCATCCTCATCCCCATACTCAGTTGAAAGAGTTGGGTATTTTCCATACCCATACTATACCCAGTCATTGTGGAGATTGTAGAAAATGGAATAGGTTTGAGAAATATCCACGGAAGCGGGTTTATTTGTGTTGAAAATAGTCCAAGTTGAGTCAAAGTCCCACATTGGATAGAATAGACAAAGTTAAACACTATGTAAGAATAAAGACCCATAACACCATTGTCTTAAGGTTTTGGTGTAAAACTGGTGTCAAATGTCTTACAAGTATAAGACTAATGTCCTATATAAAATCACAATCTCTCAATGATTATAACCATAACCCATATATATGAAAAAATATAACCCAACAGTGATATCAGAGTCGATGGTTCGGAGTGACCGCATAACCATAACCAAAAAGGGATCACTCATACACCTGAAGGAAAATTATTGCTTATATATCTCATGGTGATTTTCTATCGGTAAGATGTTTTTTAATAGTTTAAAGTTTTTATTGCTTTAAATTTCAACTTGTTTCTTTAATACCGTAACCTATCTATGGTTTGACAGGTTATGTTTTTGGAGTTAGTTTTTAATTTTCCCAATTTAAAAATTATATCAAATTATAATTAATAGTTTATAAAATAGTTTTTTTAACATGCAGGACCTTTGTTTGAAAAAATTGAAGTAATATTTTCTGCAAACGTTAGTTTATAATTTTATACAATTATATATTTTTTTACTTTAAAATATTTACTAAAGTTTTACTCTTTAGCGTTTAAAATATTTATTATTTGATTGTAGTCTTTTTTTTATACATGTATGATTTGTTTATTTATTTAGTTTTTTTTTATCATATAGGAACACATAATTGGATGGATGCATGTTTGAGTATACATCTCATACCAGTTTTTGAAGTAAAAATTTATATCTATGCTATCCTAGTTTTTGTTTGTTATAAGATTGTGTTTCACTAAGAAATATTAAGAGGAAGTAAAAATTCTATAACGAAAGATATGTTATTAAAAAAAACGAAATTAGAGAACAAAATTAAATAGAAAAAATATGTTTTACCTAATCAATTAAGATTTTATGTCTTTTTAATTTTACAAAATTAACTTAACTTGTAAGGTAAAATTTATATTTATTTATATATTATCAATTAATTTTATCTATAGTCACCTAAAATTTTTAATATAAATGATACTCATTTCCACACCTAAAATAAAAAATAAAAAATACAAATATTAAAATTAAGTAGAAACGAACAAATACCTATCTTATAAAAACGACTTAATTAAATAAAATTAAGGTTTGTATTTTATGAAATATAATATATTATTTGAATAAAATAAAAAATAATAATTAAAATTATAATGAGAAGAAAAGTATGTTAGAGCACTGACGAATCTTAAGAAAAATATTTTGAAAATGTCAAATTAGTTTTATAAAAATTTTTGGAAAGAAAAAAATATATAAAATATATTAAAGTTGAAAAATATAATTTATTTATATTTTGCTTTATATGAGTGGAAGAAAAAATTAGAAGGGTAGAAAGTCCTTAACCTGTGTTCGTTTGATGTGATTTACTGTTTGAAGGGAAGGGAGAAGATGGATTAGAATGTGTTTATTACGTTCGTTTGCGCTGAATCACGAGCGAGTGAAAGCAATAATTTGCGAGATTCATCACTTTTTCGATCTTGCCTAATGAGAGCAGATTTAAGACAATTAATCGAGCAACGACTATTTTATCCTATATCATGCTTTATAGACGAACACAACAATTGAGAAGACCTTGGTTATCAACAATGGAGTTGGAATCCATGCATAAAGTGTGATTGTTGATGAGCTATGTAAGCAGGAGAAAATAAAGAAAGTTGGATCGATCCACTCAAGTGCGGAACCAATCCACTATGATGGATCCGATCCATTCATTCTTGGAACCAATCCAACTATGGCCATTAGGGGTGACAATTAGGGTCAGACCCGCGAAAAAAACGCGGGACGGGCAAGGGTAGTGAGCCCGCAGGCCCGTAGTGGCCCGACCCGCAGCTCACGTGGGTTGGCACGCGACCGCGCGGACCAGTCCGCAAGCCTGCATGAAAATTTTTTTTAAAAAAACTTGCACTTGTGTATATTAATTACTTTTTTCATAGACTCTTGCTTTAACGTTTCAAGTTTCAAATTCTTGTATAACTGGAAAAGACAAGTATTATGTATTTTCTAATGTGCTAAAATTTTAAAGAATATATTGTGTATGTCATAGTATGAATATGAATATGATGAAAATGTTGAATTATCAATTTATCATCCAACTCCCCAAAGTCTTTACTTAATTTTGTGAACTTCTTAAAGTTTCCCAATTTTTAAACATTGAAAGTTTTATCATAAAAATTTAAAAAAAAAATTTAAAAAAATTAAAATAAAAGATAAAAAAATGGGCCAGCCCGTAGGCCCCGTGAGCCAAGTGCGGGATGGGGTGGGCCAGTGTTTGCAGCCCGCACAAAGTGTGCGGGACAGAGCGGACTAGCCCTGTTGTACGAGCCTTATGCGAGCCGGGCCTAAACGGACCGAGTCGGCCCGCATTGCCATCCCTAATGGCCATATTAGAAGAGATCCAATCCCATATTAGTTGGAATCGATCCATGTATGAAGTTGGAAAAAGGGATTCGATCCCATGTTAGTTGAAACCAATCCCATTTATTACAATACACTATCAAAACAATGTATTATTTTATTTTTTTTATAATTTACTTTTCAATTTTAGTAGTAAAAAACTAACAAAGTAGTTATAAGTCATACAAATACCAATTTATACTACTTATTAATAAAGGACAATATGGTAATTTACCTATTACATCTATTAAAACATCTTTTTAATCTATCATATCAGTTAAATCACTCACAAACTCTCACAAATCTTACTTCAAAATTCACCCACTATCACCTCTAAATCCCTTAAAAAAAAAAACAACACACAATTTACTTTCAAATTCACTCAAACCCATCTTTTCCCCCTCCCACAAATCCATCTAGCCAAGTGAACAAAGCCTTAATAATATATACTAAGCTCTGTCAGACGGATATGAAAAAAAAAAACTTGAAAGTTAATAGGACGAATGAAATACTATTTAACAAAAGAATAATAATACTTTAACCCATTTTTTTTATCCACTTTTAACCCACCACTCTCATCACCCTTAGATCATCACATCACATCATTACAAAAAATTAAAATAGATGATCTAAGAGTGATGAGAGTGATGGGTTAAAAGTGAATTAAAATATCATTTCCTTTAAAAAAACCATCAAACAAATTTACATTATTTAATATTTTGTCTAGACAAATGTATCATTATTTAAATTATTATTAATTTAATATTTTTTAATGTTTGATTTCACTGAAGTAGTATAATAGTTGTATATTATAAATTTTGTTAATATATAAGAAAAATCCTTATAATTTAAAAAATAATAAATAGAAAAACGTTTGAAATACTTCTAGACTTGAATATTTATTCTTTAATAATTTTCTAAAATATATTTTAAAAACTTTATCTTATTAAAGACTTTAAAATTAATGTTTAATTATCTTAAAATTTTATTTACATATAATTATCAAATATTTTGATAATTCTTTCACTTTTCACTTTTATTCGATTGTTGTTTAATATTAACTTAAAATTTATACAATCATCATTTATTTTTAAATACTTGACATTATAATTTATTTTATAAAAATTAATTAATTAAAAATAAAACCCTCTCCCATAATTTATTTATAAAAATTAATTAATTAAAAATGAAATCCTTCCCCAGCTTGGCATCCCTAATTGTTAAGCTATCAAATAAATAAAATACTTTGAGTTAAAATTTAAAACAAAATTATGAACAGCTATTTTTTTGTTTATCTCACGAGAAGATAAGACACTTTAAATAAAGATAAATGCGATTAAAACTACAGTATGGAATGTATATTACTTAATAAATCGCAAGACAAGACAACATTATGTATTGACACCTTAACTTGGATTAGTATTTAGAAATTGAGAATGACTTCCTGCACCATATCATTTTTCTCCCTGGACCCTAACACTTCTGGAATACAAATCCAGTTCCGGAAATTATTTCCTGGTATACCTATTACGGAGAAAGTTTTCCGGTAGTTGTTTTGATGGGGTGGATGAAGAAATTTGAATGGGTTGCAGGAAGCAACACTCTTAGAAATTTAGAGTGTGTCAACATTTTATAGATATTTTATAATTGGACTGGAACTTTCAATATAAACCAATGATCTTACCATCCATTTCACTTTTTTTTGCTACATCTTTTAAGTATCCCGTTACATCTTTCAGTCATACCTAGGCAAATGTAGCAAAAATCATTGCTAATGACAAATGTTATTAAAACTAGTTTCTGAGAAAAATAACAAGGCTTAAAAACTGCTGAGGGTGGCAATATAATTAATTACATACGAAAGCATAGAAGTTCAAACATACTTGAATCCGACACTGGATTGTGATGGCAATATCACCACAACACAAAGATAGGGGATAGATACGAAATAAGATATAATTATGTCTACCTGGCAGATGTCAAGCACCCTAGGAGCACAAGTCGCCAACTTTACATTAACTATTAACCCACATTTCAACAAAAACTACTCTCCTTGGATTAAATCCATAACAACACGCTTTATGCTTCCATTGTTTTTCTTAAGCAACCTCTTATTCATCTCTTCGTCACGGAAACCCTGCATAAACCCCATAACCAATCAAAACAGTATCCAGTTGAACAATATATTGCATGGTCAGAGGATCGAATGGAAAATGGGATTGTGATGAACCGAACAACTTACCATCTCTTGTAACTCTACAAGGATAGGGTCCCACTCAGAAACACCATAGACATCACTACATAGATCGTCTATGGATCGCTCCAGATCATACTCATTCATCCTCAAGACCTCTTTGTTCAAATCAACCTGCTTAAAACCCATCGCCTCAAGTTCTTTAAGTAGACTCTCCTCCACAGGGTTAATTCCACCGGTCCCTACAACAGATGATGATGGTACATCCACAGTGGAGGATTGCTGATTAGAGGGAACAGCAGGGGTTGTTTCAGATAAATCAATAATAGGATAAGAGATTGATGAAGGTGCAAGGGAGGTTGCAACAGGGGCTGAGGCAGCAGGGGCTGAGGCAGAAGGGCCAACAAATGTAGCTTCATTTATAGGGAATTCCTTTTCCAGTTCCAATCTTGGTTCCTCATCAACCTGTTCCGCAGGTTGAATCGGAGCATTAGGAATGCGGGTTTGAAGAAAAGTATCATCCTCGGCAGGCCTAACATTGATATCTATAAGCAGAGGTCCTTCAGATCCACTGACATCAAGTGGAATATTCAAGTTCAATCCTTGAGAGTTATCATAAAATGAGTCCTTGAGAGAGGCATCAACCTGTGTGTACGACAATGCAAGAGAGTAAATTTATTATTACACCATCAAGAGTAAAATCTAGTGTCCGTAAGCAATTCCTTCAACACTATCATTTTACCTGTACAAGGACCCAAACACGTTGGCCAAATTTATGTCCAGATGAAGTTGCCAACCTCCAGTATGATGTGTATCGACCAGGTATCCGTGGTGCTATAAAGTCAACTGCAATGTCAAGCTCCTTCTCGATAGGGACACCATCCTGAACCAGGGACGTTTAATCAGAGAGAGCACTAAATAAACTTGCATACAGATTCTAAGACGAGCAAGACAAACATAGAGAAAAGATAATAGACCTTCAGGAAATAATTATTAAACTACAGTATGAATATTTATCAAACCTCTAAGTCAACTGAATGAGAGTCACTAAACTTGTCTCCTCCAATCCAAACAAGTTTAGTTCCCTTGGGCCACGCTACAGTGCCATTATTGCGCATCCGCCAGATCTTTGTAAATGCAGTAGATGGAGCCATCATCGTACCGTCTAGCACATTGACATCCAAAATGAACCGACTATCTAACTTTGGTCTTCCATGCTTCAAAATGGAACTTTTCTTAAAAGTATGTGGCGGTAATGTTGGCTGCACCATAAAAAAAGTGTGAAAACGCAAAGACTCGCAAAGGGAGAAAAGAAAAGATAGCAGTGTTCAAAAGTGATTACAAAGTTTTTGGATTGCTCATATACACATCGAGGGAAACGAGCAGATGCCGGGCGGTCCATTCTGATATAATCTGTCCCATTACCCATTTCGTTGTAACAAATGTGGCAGAGATCATAATTTTCCTTCCTGCATGAAGAACAAAATATCATGGAAACGGCCCTGAAAACAATTTAACAATAAATAAGTCCAAACAAATCAAAGTACTTACACTTTGGATTTGAACCGAGGTCCAGTTATTGGATAGACACCACAACCATCACAACGCACGCCTTTGTGGAACATACCAGTCATTGCCTCAGTGTGAGGATGGCTCCTTTTAAATGGGGGCATTTGAGAGTTTCCAAAATGTGGTGTCCAAGAATTAATATATGACCCAGAAAATGGACATTCAAAGAAAACACCAGCCTTCAATGAAGTATTCTGGGTTGAACTGTCATTACTAGGACCAGGAAGACTTGATGATGTACCACTGCTGTCAACCTTACCAGCAGAACTATAGACAGTTGACATTTTACCCTTCCTGCGATCACCATCAGGGACTTCTGATGAAAGTGGACCCTTATTCACATTTGTGGACTGAGATGAATAAGGATCACAAGGAGGGATATTGAGATCAACTGTTGCAACTTCCGCAGCTGTTGTTGCACTGATTACATTCCCAGCTTCCAAATGTTGACTGGCAACATCTCTAATTATGTTTTCAGTCTCTACCTGTTGAGTGGCATTAGAAGCCAAATCTACAGATGGCATCCGTAGAGTTCTTGTTTCACAATGTGGATTGGCATTAGAAGCAGAGGCTGTATCTCTAATTAGGTTTTCAGCCTCCACATGTTGAGTGGCATTGGAAGCCAAGTCCACAGATGGCATCTGTAGATCTCTGACTTCACCAGAGAGAGGTTCTTCAGGAACACCATTTTTAGAGAATGGACCAGTTGAAACATGAGGCTGGCAATAAGAATTTAGAACAGAATGTCCCACTAGGGAAATTAAATCAGCAAGATTAACAGGCAGCTGACTAGAAGATGCAGCATTTGGATACAATAAATTGGAAACAAGCTCACGTACTGGATCAGGCACAGGAGATGAAATGTCAACTTTATCTGCATTTGGGCTCAGAGATGGGTTTGAAACAGGAAATCTTAAGGGATTGGCACTCTCACCATGGACAGTAGAATTGGAGGCCGAGTCCACATATGAAGATTGAGAACCTTTTGCCTTAGAAGTGGTATGTTCTTCAGGAACACCCGTTTTTGAAATTGTATCAGCTGCATCACGAGGCTGGAAATGAGAATTTAGAACCGATTGTCCTATTTTCAATATTGAATTGGCAATATTATCAACCACGGGAGTTGAAGATGCCGCTTTTGAAAGTGACAATTTAGACAGAGCCTCGTGTAATATAGTATTTCTACCCAGACGTGGGTTTGTGACAGAAGGAGATTTTAAGGGAGTGGTACTTCCAGTAGACCACGCAGTTGATTTAGCACCACCATCATTGCTCATAAGTACCTCAATTTTCAAGAATTTCAATTGCTGCCTCATCACATCACGCAAATCATCATCATCAACCAGAGTCACCAAGTCGCCATCTTCATCAACATATCTCAGAACTAAATTTGCATCAGCACTGAAACCGAAGATAGAACATATCTTCTGTCTCAACCCAACCATGTCGAGATCCAGTCGATTAATCTCGTCCACACGGGCAGTGAAGCGCCTGAGGGTATCCCCATATTTCACCTGTCCAACAAAAAGTGATGTATTGATGCAATAAACAAAGATGTGCATGATTATAGAACCGATCTAAAGCCACAAAAAAATGTTAGCAGATTCTTCCACCAAATATTATTTTATGAATTTTCCTTAAAATGAATGAAGGGTATTCTCAAATTGCACTAAGCATCAAAGATTAATGTATTATCATACATTGATCAACAGGATCGTAGATATATTAAACCAAAATATATATATAATACCATCAATCGAACTAAAACAGAGCCTCAGTGAAATGAAAGTTCCGCTATGCACAACAGTTTTAATTCCGATACAATTTCATCAAAGTGAATCATTCTAAATACTCACAATACTCCTAGCCAAAAGAATAAATATAATACAACCTCTACACATCTAGCAGATGCTAGGAATCAATTAATTTTCATCAAACTCACGCTAAATTGTTTTCTAGGCAAAACCAATGTGTTCATACCCAACCCAGCAAGCAACCGTTGAGGTTTCAGCCCCATCGTCATTCCAAAAGTTACTACATATAGAGTTATATAAAATCATAATTCCGTGTTCCGATCACTCAGATAATAAAATTAAAGGCGAAACTAGAAGGGGATGTATGCCAAAGTTAACACGATTTTGTAATTTGTAACAAAATCGCATCAGACTCGAGGCTTCATCAACTAGCAACATCACCACAAACAAAAAAAAAACCATTCATCTTCATTTTTTTCCAAGAAATATCTATATGACTAAACGCAGAGCATCACACCACACAAGCCACGATATGAGCGAAGGAAAACAATTCAGGAACGAAAAGTGAAACGAAAACATGACAGAAAAGGAAAATTAAGATCAAAACCTTGATCACTAGAGCAGACTCCATAGCTCTCGGAGCGAAACGACAAAAGAAGGCGTGGCAGCTATACGAAGAGAAAACACTGAAACCCTAACCCTAATGGGAAACGAAGCTTCTTCTTCGGAACGGAAAATGGAGAGAGCTGCACGGCTAGCGTTAGCGACCCGTTAGCCACTTTAAAAGCTTTGCGAGCCGGAGAGTGACATATATATACACTATTGTGGCTTTGGTAACAAGAAATTTTTTATGTTATTTTATTTTTTTCCTAAATGCATACATAACTTCGTCGCAAAGGTAACGGTACGATCGACCCACGTATCTTATCTCTTTAATAGCGTTGTTAAACCGACGCATCAAATCAAATAACATTGAAAAAATCCATTTACTAAACTAAAATAAATAAATAAATAAATAAATATATATATATCTATAACAATATATAAAGGGGATTCCCCTTTTTGTGTCCACTTTTCAAAATACCGATTTTACCCTTTAAATATAACAATTTATTAAATTTTAAAAAATTGACCGTTACTTTTACAAATTTTTTATAAAATCAGATGTCTCTGTTTCTTCTCTTCTTCTTTATTTATCAATGGTTATTCTTTTATCTGTTTTGATATATTTTACTTTATTTTTAATAAATATAATTTTAAAATATATATTAACTTAATAATATTATAATATTATCACCTACTAATATAATATCGCACATTTTAAAAAATACATACACACAGGCGCTATCGCGCCTGTGTTACGCTAGTATATATATATATATATATATATATATATATATATATATATATGGAGGGAGACAGTAATCCATTAATGACAAAGAAGTTAAATTACTTGTTGAGTAATAAATAAAGAGCGCTTATACGTGGAATTTTGGAATTTTGTTACAGTAACCCATTAATTGATCTTATATCTTATATAATTATATCATGTGGGTATTGTATAAATCTTGATAAAGAAATTTTTATTAATAAAAAGGAATATAATTAATATTTAAGTTGAGGAATAAAATGAGTATAAGCATATTTTTGGGTTCTTTTAATACTTATTTTCATGATTAATTTTTATTTTAAATTATTAAAGTATCTTTTATTTTAAAAAGTTTATATTAATTTTTTGTTGATTAATTTTGTAAAATTTATTTTATAACAGACATTTGATTTTTTTTACTCTTTTTTATAAACATTTAATTTTTATCTAATTATTATTTGTAGTCTTATTTAATTTTTAATATTAAATACTTGATATCATTATGTTTTATTTATTATGATTTTTTTTAAATTATTTAATTAATATTGAAAAGAGAAACATGTACAAGCATAAATACAAATATATCCATTTTCAGGAAAAAAAAATTGAACAAAACAGAACTAATATAAAAATGTAAATAAATATAAACTTTTACTTCAGAAATGAATATAGAATAATAAGCGTGATCATTCTTATTTTTATTCTTATTTTTAGCTTTATGAAATTTGAAGCTGGAATACTATTTTTTGATCATAATCTATTTTTCTTTAATATCTATTATTGCGATAAACACTTTTTATTATAATTATTTTTAGTTTTCTATATCGTTCGTGTGTGTATATATATATATCCAAATAAAAAGATGTATTTTATTTTTACTCTAAAAGAATAAAAATAACAAATAACATTTTTATAATTGAGATAATAATTTTATGAATATTTTTTATTACTTTTCGATAATTTTTTATAATAATTCATATCATTTTTAGTTTAGAGTTAAATTCAACTACAGAGTTATAAATGCAGTTATAGAAATTGATTTTTGTATGTATCTTATTCAACAAATATACTAAGTAACATAGTCCTACAAGATTCATTTCATGCTATTGACCTAAAGTGGATAAATAATATTTTAAGAGATATTTATTGGTGTAATTATCATATATTAATAAAATATGTGACTAAATCTCCTTAGTTTGATTATGTTATAATAAATTTTGCATACCATTATCAATAGAATGTATGGTTAATAAGGAGAAATAATATTATATTTTTATTATTATTTTGCTAATTTTGTATATAAATGGTAAGTTGTCATATTTGATTATATTATCAGATGTTGGCTGAATATTTTCTATTTTTATGACATAATCCATAGGATCAAAAATTCTATAAAAACATGTACTCTCGTAGAAGATAAACCATATTTTGTCGCAAGCACCGACGCTTTCAAAGAACTTTAAAGTCAAATTAACACATCAAGTTATATGGAAGGTGAACTAGATTTTGACACACTCATACTCCCAAAGAACTCTAAGGGAAGAGACCAAAATAATTGGGGTGGACAAAAATCCAATTTTCATGATCCAATCTAATTTTTCTCTGATCTAATCTATTTAATATCCATTTTATTAAAAATCTCATCCATTAAAAAATCCATTTTATTGGATTTGGATTTCAATCTGATCTACATTTTATATATTTTATGGATTGAATTTTCATTCTCTAAATTTAGATTTTCAAAATGGATAATCCAAAATATCCAATCCAAATTTTCAATTTATATTTTTTGTTAGGTTAGGCTAAAAGTTGAGACGAACTAGCCCAAATTTAGTCGTATTTGACTGAGTTGGCGTAACCCTATACGTAATTTGGTCAAATTTAGTCAAGTCGGTCCCGCTTGAAATTTGGCCCAGCCGGTCCTGGACAAAATTTGGAAGTATTCGGTCGAGTTGACCCCGACACAAATTTGACTGCATTTGGCTGACTCGACCCAGACAAAATTTGACTGTATTCAGTCGAGACGACCGCAACCAAAATTTGGTCGTATTCAGCCTAGTTGGCTCCGATCAAAATTTGGTCGAATTCAATCGAGTTGGCCCCGATTGAGATTTGGCTAAGTCTGCCATGACCCAAATTTTGTCGTATTCGGTTGAGACGGCCTACGACGAAATTTGGCCGTATTCAAATGAGTCGGTCACGATTTAAATTTGGTTGTATTCGACAGAGTCGTCCACAATCGAAATTCGGCTGAATTCAATCGAGTTGGCTCCGGTCAAAATTCGGTCGTGTTGGCCTCGACCGAAATTTAGCCGAGTTGGTCCTAGTCTGAATTTGGTCGTATTTGGCATAATCGATCGCGATCGAAATTTTATCGTATTCAGGCGAGTGGGTCTCAACCTAAATTTGACCGAATTCAGTCGAGTTAGCCATGACTAAAATTTGGTCGAGTCAGTCCTAGCCCAAATTTAGCCCTATTTGGTCGAGTAAGTCCCGAGCGAAATTTGACTATATTCAGCTGAGTTAGCCGTGATCGAAAATTGGTCATATTCAGCTGAGTCGGTCCCGACCGACGAATTTAGTGAAGTCAACCCTGACCAAAATCTGACTAATCAGACCTTGGCCCAAATGTGGTCATATTTGGCTAAGTCGGCTCTGGCCAAAATTTGGTCATATTAGGCAAAATCGACCCTGGTCGAAATTTGGCCAGATCCAGTCAAGTCGATCTCGACTGAAATTTTGCCGAGTCAGTCCTAGCCCAAGTTTGGTCATGTTGTCCTCGATCGAAATTCGTTCAAATTTGCCCGAGTGGACCCTAGCCAAAATTTGGCCGAATTCGACCAAATCAAGCTTGACAAAAATTCGGTTGGGCTCGACCAAAATTCGGTTGGCCCCGACTGAAAGTCAGTTGAGTCTGTCCCATGCTGAAATTTGGTCTCGTTAGCCCCGACAAAAAATCTGTCAAATTCTCGTTAGGCCCTATGGACAAAAGTTTTAGAAAATTCAATTTAATTTAATTTTATGAAAAATAGATTTTGGATTTTGAACTTGATCCAAATATTTGGTTCTGGATTTAAACTTGATCCAAATATTTGGATCTGGATTTAAAAAAAATTCAATATACTTTTTCTGAAAAAATGGATTTGGATCGAAAATCTAATTCAATTATTTGAATTCAAAATCGATGTGGATTGGATCATTAAAAATCCAATCCATGATCATTCCTTATCCCGATTTAGGAATGTCAACGGGGCGGGTAGGGTACGGGTAGTAGCTCTCTCGTACCCTGCCCGCTCTGGATAAATATTCGCCTTGTACCCCTACCCATATCAGTCGGGTATTCGTTATGCAGGTACCCATATATTTTGTTCATATCCACGAGTATCCACGGGTACCCGCAGGTATTTACAAAAATATTTAAAAAAAACAAATATTTAACTCTAACTAGTGCTTAGATCAACAAGCTCACTTTCTCCGATTGATTCCTGAAAAACAAACAAATAAAAAATCACTAACAATTTATATTGTAGTTTATTTTTGAATGAAATATTAAAGAAATTACTAACTTCATCAATGTCCACCTCTTGCAACATTGTATAAAGTTTCATGTTGTCCAATTTTAATCTAGAAGAGCCTGAA
>Ga0214544_1008980_pt1 | contig 16105 bp, 10 predicted proteins | sample CNSS3metaG_FD_160074 | JGI IMG/M metagenome (GOLD analysis project Ga0214544, IMG submission 160074) | Root nodule microbial communities from cowpea collected in UCLA plant growth center, Los Angeles, California, USA - CNSS3 | ecosystem: Host-associated > Plants > Roots > Nodule | place: USA...
AGGTATTTGGCATCGAAGAAAATCCTCCTAATATTGAATATTTCATAATATTATGTTTTCTTTACCGTAATTTTTTTTCTTTTATAAAAATTAATATTGAAGTAGTTAGAACACGGGTACGGGTATGAGTACGAGATTATACCCGTTACCCGGTGGGGATGGGGATGGGAAAAAAGTTTGATACCCGTTGGGTTTGGGTATGGGGATGGGGATGAATTTTTTATGCGGAAATGGGTATGGGATAGCGAAACCCGTCCCCGCCCCGCCCCGTTGCCATCCCTATACACAATGGAGTTATGATAAAATATCAGAATCGAAATGGGTATTCATACATTTTTAATTTAACAACCCACAACCCGTTAAAATTTATTTGTGTCAGTTTTTTTTAGGTCCGGCTAAAACCATTAAACATTAAAATTAATGAACATTAATGCACTAAAACCACCGCAAAAGAATAATTAATAAAATGTTATAAATATTATATTGACTTAATTAAGTTTTAAGTGCTTCCTATTCTATATTTTCAATTGAATTTTTGTTATATTTTTTCTATTTATTGTATTCAAAATTATTATATTTTTTAAATTCAGTTTTCATTGTTTTTTTTTTAATTAAAAGACATGATTGTTTACCATCTTACTTTGTTGCTTTTATGTGTTAAAAGTGTGAGATTTTTTATCTGGTTTTGCAATTTAGTTTTGACCCGATTCTGATCTGGTTTTGGATTTGGTTATCGATCTCGTTTTAGACGTGTGTGGCTGGTTCTAGTTATGTAGGCGGTGGTGTTGTGTTCGTAAGGGAGCAGAAGAAAATTAGAAGATCCTAATAAAATAAAATTTATTTATTTAATTTATATCATTAATTAATGTGTTTCTCTTATAGCTTATAAAATAATTATATTTGGGTTTTTTAATATATAAAATAAATATATTTGGTTTTGAAATAAATAAATATTCAAGTTTTGGTACTTTAACATTTTTTATGAACAAATTGAATTAAAAAGTTACAAAAGTGACCTATCTTGAATAGAATATTCGTGAAAAATGTTAAATTATGCGAGGATTAGTCCACTCAAAGAAAGATTAATATTTGGTCGGATTGCATACACACATGTGATAGTAAATATATGATAATCGTAAGATTTTGCTTTGTCAATGATAAATCAATCCAAAGATGGGTTTGTTGTTGCACATGTTTTATTATCAATGTTTAATCATTACAACAAGATGTCACTAGCAATTAATATTGTTGTCCAAAGAATTGATATTAATAGAGCATTAATTAGGTGTCTTAAGATGTGTTAGACCATTATTTGAATTTATTTATTCTTTTTATGATGTGAGCTTAATTATATTTCTCTTATTCTAAATACAGTTATAATTGCTATTATATCTGTCAATCTAAATTTGATTTCGGTCCTCAATGAATTTTTTTAAGGACCCGAAAGAGAACAAAAAAATTGTTCTTGGATGTATGGATTTTGACCTTGCATTAATTAAGGATTGGGGAATCAACTTCTCATACGGACTCTACTACCTTTGAAGAGAGAAAAACTATGAGGAGTGTGATCACTCAAATCGCATGAGTCATTTTCTGGTATGTTCTAAGGTCAATTTAGTTTCAGTACCTACAAATAGTTGGTGGTCAAATTCTGGTGCAACTACCATCACTAGTGTTTCAATGAAGAGTTACATAAGCTACCGAAAGCTAATTGATTCTGAAAGATGGATCTATGTTAGATATGACAAATCGGTGGAGGTGGATATGGTATTTTAGATTATTATTATTGTGCACCCGTTTTTATTTGGATTTGAAAAGCACTTTTGTTTTGTCGTCATTTAGACGAGTTTCAGTTTTCTATTTGGACAAATTAGGTTATTTGTGTTTGTTTTGAAAACAGTGAATTCACATTGTTTTTAAATTCAAATTGTTGGAATCAATTCACTTTTTGACTAATGATAATCTATATATGCATGATACAATGACTTCCTTAAATACAAAATCATGTGGTACTAAGTAAAATTGATCATATTGATTCAGGAGCATTATGGCACAGACATGTAGATCACATCTCTAATAATAGAGTTAAATGACTTGGGTCAAATGGGATCTTGGATTCCATTAACTTCACAAACTTTGATGTTTATGTTGAATGGTTAAAGGTAAAGAGACAAAAATAACAAGATTATAAAGACTAAAAATTCTGTGATCCCAATTTTTTTTTTTTTCTGAAACTAGAACTGCCACATTCTATGAGGATATTGAGTTTGGAGGAAGAATAAGATTAGAGACTTTGTCTTCGAGAAAGAATTGGTAACAATTCCAGACTGATTCATACAATTGTTTTTTGATGAAGCGAGTTTAGAACCTTGAGAACAAACTCAAGATCCTCAAGAACCTATGTTTCGTGAGCCAATATCTTTGTGGAGATCCATGAAAGAAAGAAAAAGTACTATTCCAAATGATTATGTGGTATTTCTCTAAGAAAATGAGAAAATTAATGGTATGATGAAAGATAATCCAGTTAATTTTTGTCAAGCTATGCAAGATCCTAATTCAAAAAGATGGATCGAAACAACGAATAAGGAGTATAATTTCATACAAAATAGTAAAAAGTCAAAATCGTACCAAGTCTTCATGATTTATGTGTATTATTTTGAAATTCAAATTCGTCTTTTGTAGAAACAATTTTTTTATTCAATATTAATTCTTAGGCACCTAACACGACTTACAAACTGGTAAATTTTTTATAGTTTGTCATTTCGGTAAAATTGGTGTAAAATTACACCATCTTCATAAAAGAAATAGTAAAAATTGAGATATTGTTTGACTTATATGAAAATTTAGTGAAGAACACCGTTTGACATGCGTATTCTCTTCTCTTGGTACTATTTTTCTTTTATGCTTTTTGGACTTTCAAAATAGTTTCTTCTATGCTTTATTAGTTACATTAATGAGTGTGATTAACTGATAAGTATCAATAATTGTTATAATGACATATCGAAATGATTAAACTATGTAGAGAAAGCATGATATATAAGATGATTGATAAATGGATTTATTGTATATAAGATGATTGATAAATTGATTTATTCATAGAAAAGTGAATAAATTTCAACAATTTTTGGTACACATGCATCGATGAAGAACACCTTCACACTTGCCGCTATCAAAACCTTCGGTTTTACATACACTGTCACACTGTGTGTCGCTGAAACATAAATACTTGAAGGTCTTGCTTGGCACCGTACATAGTGTGGCTTCTGTTCTCTTCACAGTCACGTCTGTTTCATCACATGATTCATTCATTTCACATTTCTTCATTCAAAAAACACAAAACAAGTTAATGAATATAATATCTTACCGGAAGCAAAGATTAGGACCAGAAGCAGCATAAACCCTAAGATTGTTTTTCTCTCCATGTCTATGTCAATTCTTCAACCTCAAAAATTACTTCAGATGGAACAATTTGGGGTTTTTCTCTTCTGCACTTCTTTATATAGTGATGCAACTTTACTTTATTCAGAAATTTTAAGTTCTCTTTACTGAAATTTTATTTTTGGTATTTTTTTAAAATGAAATTTGACAATTACTTTTTAAAATTTCTGGCAATAAATCCATCCATAAATTTTTAATTAATTTATTTATTCATTTAAATTTTATTAATAAAAATAATTTTAATTACTAGAAATATTTATCCTAAATTTTGTTTCTTAATATTTCTTTCACCATTAATTATTAATATTTTATTATTTTTTAATTTTTATGTTAATTAATTCATTCATTCGTTTAAATTTTATTGATAATAATGTTTTAAATATTGAAAATATTGAACTCAAATTTTCATTCTTTTATAGTATAAGATTTTTGTCAATATTAATTATTAATATTGTTTTACTCTTTTACTTTTTGTGTTAATTAATTAATTAATTCATTAAAGTTTTACTGATAAAAATAATTTTAATTATAGAAAAATATTTATCCTAAATATTCTTTCGTATAAATTTTTATCATCAACAATTATTGATATTTTATTACTTTTTTAATTTTTGTGTTTGATAAAAATAATTTTAGTTATAGAAAAAAATTTATCCTAAAATTTCTTTCTTTATTATATAAGATTTATTTTATTATTAATTATTGATATTTTATTACACTTTCAAGTTTTAATTTGAAATTATAAACTTTTAAAAAAATTATAAATATTATATTGACTTAATTAAGTTTTAAGTGCTTCCTATTCTATATTTCCAATTGAATTTTTGTTATATTTCTTCTATTTATTGTATTCAAAATTATTATATTTTTTAAATTAAATTTTCATTGTTTTTTCTTTAATTAAAAGACGTAATTGTTTACCATCTTACTTTGCTGCTTTTATGTGTTAAAAGTGTGAGATTTTTTATCTGGTTTTGCAATTTAGTTTTGACCCAATTCTGATCTGATTTTTGATTTGGTTATTCGATCTCCTTTTATAAGTGTGAGGCTGGTTCTAGGCGGTGTTGTGTTGATAAGGGAGAAGAAGAAAACTAGAAGATCCTAATAAATCAAAATTTTATTTATTTATTTTATATCATTAATTAATGTGTTTCTCTTCTCGCTTATAAAATAATTATATTTGGATTTTTTTATATATAAAATAAATATATTTGGTTTTGGAATAAATAAATATTTAAGTTTTGGTAGTTTAACATTTTTATGAGAAAATTGAATGAAGTCTCTAAAGTAACTTATCTTGAGTAGATAGTTCGTGAGAAATGTTAAATTATGCGAATATTGGTCGACTCAAAAAAAATTAATATTTGGTCGAATTGCATACACATATGTAATGGTAAACATGTGATAATTGTAAGGTTTTGCTTTGACAATGATAAATCAATCCAAATATGGGTTTCTTGTTGCACATGTTTTATTATAAATGTTTGATCAGTACAATAAGATACCACTAGCAGTTAATATTGTTGTCCAAAGACTTGATATTAACGATGCATTAGGTGTCATGAGATGGATTAGACCATTATTTGAGTTTATTTATTCTTTTTATGATGTGAGCTTAATTATATTTCTCTTATTCTAAATACAGTTATAATTGCTACTATATTTGCCAATTTAAATTCAGTTTCAGTCCTCACTGATTTTTTTTTAAGAACTAGAAAGAGAACCAAAAAATTGTTCTTGGTTGTATGGATTTTGACCTCGCATTAAGGATTGAGAAATCCACTTCTCAAACGAACTCTAATACTTTTGAAGAGAGGAAAAATTATAAGAAGTGAGATCACTCAAATCGCATGAGTCATTTTTTTGTCTATTCTGAGGTCAATTTAGTTTCAGTACCTACAAATAGTTGGTGGTTAAATTCTTGTGCAACTACTTTCATTAGTGTTTCAATGAAGAGTTCCATAAGCTACCGAAAGCTAATTGATTCTGAAAGATGGATCTATGTTAGATATGGCAAATCGGTGGGGTGGAAGTTATACGGAATTTTAGATTATTATTATTATTATTATTATTATTATGCACCAGTTTTTATTTGAATTTGAAAAACACTTTTGTTGTGTCATCATTTAGACAAAATTTGGTTTTAGTTTCCTATTTGGACAAATTAGGTTATTTGTGTTCGTTTTGGAAACAATGAATTCACATTGCTTTTAAATTCAAATTGTTGGAATCAATTCACTTTTGGCTAATGATAATCTATATATGCATGATATAATGACTTCCTTAAATACAGAATCATGTAAGCGGCGTAAAATTGATAGAGGTCGTACCCCACCAAATTAAAACATATTAAATATAGTATATGAAAGTGAACCAAGTCGTCTCCCAACGACCAATATTTTCATTTAAAGCGAAATTTTCAGATGAACACAACAATAAAACACAAAAAGGGGGGGGGGGTTTGGCAGATTCACACAAGTTTGCTAAATTCTAATCAAAACTGAATTAAACACACAATTCAAAACGTACTGGTCCCTTGATTCCACTGAAAATCAACCAATCACAGGTTACTAAATCAAGTCTCTTATCCAATTTACTCTCATGAAATCTGAATTAATCAACTATGCGAAAATTAACACAGCTTCATTATGCCATTAAGCATAGCACACATCCTTCTTTCAATTTCACACACACACACACACAGATTAAGCAACTGTGGCCAAAACCCGAACTCACTAAGCATGACAAGGATTCTGAAATTGTGCAAAATATGAACCCACAATTAAGCATCACAAATTCCATTTCAAAAGCTACGAAATTGAATAGGATGAAGAGAAATTGGGAATTGGAGTGCATTGCTAAACATCAACCTCATGGTTTCAATTCAGTTTCTTCAAGGAACCAATACGAAAAACTTAGCTATACATGGAAAATGAACAATCAAACACTTCAAAACTCCAATAACAAAACAGAACCAAGAACCCTATTTTATGATATCTGAAAAACGCAATTCAAGAGCAAAAATAGAGATTTCAAAGCTTAAATGGAATGCAAAACGGTGTTGTCATATATAAATGCGAAAACCCCATGAATGGGTATTGTTCCAAGTCAATAAAACTCACAAAATGAACTGCCCAAGCAAGAAAACGAATTCCAAACGTAAAACCCTCAATGGGTGCTGTCAAATATGCATAAAACGATAAAAATGAGCCAAAAACGTGAAAAACCGCAAGGGGGACGTCCATGGAAGCTTGGAGAACGAAAATGGAGGTTTTGAAGAGAGGTTGAAGATGATGGAGCGGCTGGCCTCCTCATGCAGACGTAATTCGTGGTCATATCACCCCCTGCCACTCAGAATTACAAAACTGCCATTATGAGCCACAGAATTACAAAAATGCCACTCTGGGCCTCAAATGTTGACCCATTGACTTTGCTGACGTGGAAATGACATGGAAATGATGTGGCAATGATGTGGAAAGTTTCTTCAACTAAATATTAATGTCCAAGCTCCAAAATTGCTTCACCCAAATACCTAAAAATAATTAAAAACAAAAATTAGGCCAAATAATGTGAAATTAGTCCAAATTTGGAACAGTGGCCCAATAAAGCCCAACAGATGAAAAACACTCTAATGATGAACAATTAAGCACTAATCAACTGTCTAATGGGTACACAAAGGCTAGTGAAATGGAAGAAAATAATGACTCATCACTCACATCTCTAATAATAGAGCTAAATGGCGTGGGTCAAATGAGATCTTGGATTCCATTGACTTCACAAACTTTGATGTTCATGTTGAATGGATAAAGGTAAAGAGACAAAACTGACAAGTGTTAAGACAAATCTATCTAATTATCTTAACCACAAAGGGATCTGAATTGATTAATAGGCTTTTATCTGGTTTAAGATGAATCTTGAATAAATCTTTAGGTTTTAAAGCTCAATTAATCAATTTCACAGTTGTGGGGGGTTAATGGACTGTTTAAATCAATCAAGAAAGATTATGAGAGAGAAGAAAGAAGCAAGACACACAATTTATACTGGTTCGATTCAAGGCGAATCTACATCCAGTCTTCTCCTAAGTAACACACTTAGGAGGATTCCACTAAACATATAGGATCCAAGAATTACAAACACACCTATGTAATTCTAAACCCCCAAAACCCAAGAACTCGATTTACCAATCAAGAACTTCCCCTATGAGCAATGCATCCGCACAATTGCACCTAGGCCTATGCTTCACACACTGAAGCAACTGTAATCAGAAATACAGTAAACAAAACCAGAAACGAATACACCTATGTTGTGCAGATTTGACAAGATGCTCCTTGATTCAAGCAAGACCCTTCATGGTAGAATCAACTATCAATCTTCTTAGATCTGCACTTGAGTGATCTTCCAGAATATTCTGAAACTATGTGACTCTCAAAATGGCTCTCTTTCAGATGGAAAACTGCGTGATCTATCAATTTTCTCCAGGACCAGAACAGATTCTAAAAACAGCTTTTATACAAAGATATTTGCTGTCACTAATTTGATTAGCAATTTACCTAATCGATTATCGTGAGTATATTTTTACTTCCTTTGTGTCATACTCACATCTAATCCATTAGTTAAAAAACTAACCATGCAAGATTACACAGCAGGCCTAAAAATACACTTGAAAAAGAAAAGCTATTTGCTAATGCATAACCTAACTAGACCAAGCTGTGTTTTACTCTAGACCAGTAGACATCATCAAAATTATTCTTCATTCATGGGTGAAGTAGCTCCCCCTTCCAACAACAAGATTATAAGGACTAAAAATTCTATGATCCCAATTTTTTTTTTCAAAACTAGAACAGCCAGATTCTATGGGATATTGAGTTTGGGGGAAAGAATAAGGTTAGAGACTTTGTCTTCGAGGAAGAATTTGTGACAATTCCAAACTGATTCTTACAATTGTTTTTTTATGAAGCAAGTTCATAACCTTGAGAACAAACTCAAGATCCTCAAGAATCTATGTTTCGTGAGTCAATATCTTTGCAGAGATCCATGAAAGAAATGAGAAGTATTATTCGAGATGATTATGTGATATTTTTCTAAGAAAATGAAGAAATTAATGATATGATGGAAGATGACCCGGTTAACTTTTGTCAAGATGTAAGATTCTAATTCCAAAAGATGGATTGAAGCAAGGAATAAGTAGTATAAGTACATGCAAGACACTAAAAAATGGTACCAAGTCTTCATGATTTATGTGTATTATTTTGAAATTTAAATTCGTCTTTTGTATAAACAATTTTTGTATTCAATAAAAATTCTTATGCGCACCTAACACGACTTACCAACTGGTAAATTTTTTTTAGTTTGTCATTTCGGTAAAATTGGTGTAAAATTACACCATCTTCATAAAAGAAATAGTAAAAATTGAGACATTGGTTTATATGAAAATTTAGTGAGGGATATACCGTTTGACATGCGTATTCTGTTCTCTTCGTACTATTTTTCTTTTATGCTTTTTGGACTTTCAAAATAGTTTCTTCTATGCTTTATTAGTTACATTAATGAGTGCGATTAATTGATAAGTATCAATAATTATTATAATGTAATATATAAATGATTAAACTGTGTAGAGAAAACCAGATATATAAGATGATTGATAAATGAATTGATTAGGTTTTGATATAAGATGATCGATAAAATGATTTATTGAGAGAAACGTGAATAAATATCAACAATTTGGTTGGATACACATGCATTGTTGATTTTCACATCTGCCTGTGGGAAAACCTTGGAGTTTACAGATAATCTCACAATCCTTCTCGATTATGCATTTACCCTTGAAGATCTTCGCCGTTACTTCACATTCCTTCGCCTCTGTTTTCTTCACAGCCACATCTATTTCATCACATTTTTCATTCATTTCACATTTCTTCATTCAAAAACACAAAACAAGTTAAATCAATATAATATCTTACCGGAAGCAAAGATTACCACCAGAAGCAGCATAAACCCTAATATTGTTTTTCTCTCCATTGACGCCGATTCTTTAAGCTCTCTAAAATCACTTCAAAGGGAAGACATTGGGATTAGTCTCTTCTGCGCTTCTTTATATAATGATGCAACTTTACTTCATTCAGAAATTTTAAATTCTCTTTACTGAAATTTTATTTTTGGTATTTTTTTAAAATGAAATTTGACAATTACTTTTCAAAATTTCTGGAGATAAATCCATCCATAAATTATTGTTTTTAATTTCTGTGTTAATTAATTTATTTGTTCATTTAAATTTTATTAATAAAAATAATTTTAGTTACTAGAAATATTTATCCTAAATTTTATTTCTTAAGATTTTTTCACCATTAATTATTAATATTTTTTTATTTTCTTTATTTTTATGTTAATTAATTAATTCATTCGTTTAAATTTTATTGATAATAATAATTTTAAACATTGAAAATATTTAACTCAAATTTTCATTCTTTTATAGTATAAGATTTTTGTCAATATTAATTATTAATATTGTTTTACTTTCTTACTTTTTGTGTTAATTAATTAATTAATTCATTTAAATTTTACTGATTAAAATAATTTTAATTATAGAAAAATATTTATCCTCAATATTCTTTCGTATAAATTTTTTATGATCAACAATTATTGATAATTTATTACTTTTTTAATTTTTGTGTTAATTAATTTAAATTTTATTGATAAAAATAATTTTAATTATAGAAAAACATTTATCCTAAAATTTCTTTCTTTATTAAGATTTATTTTATTATTAATTATTGATATTTTATTACACTTTTAATTTTTGTGTTAATTATTTAATTACTCTATTTTTAGCCAAACTTTTATTTGGTTTAATTCAATTTTAACTAATTCATTCAAATTTAATAAACAACTGATACAAGGAAAAAGTAAGCTCAAGAATGAACAAGGTTGTCCGATATGCATATCTGAAAATTAAAGTGGCCATGTACTGCACACCAAAAATAAAAACCTTTGGTGAATTATACAACAACATTGTCTATTTCTACACTGCATTATATGAATCCATTTCATCACCTTTTTTTTTTTTGTCTGTTCTGTATACTCTAATTTTTCCAGTTGAGCATTTATGAACAACACACAGTTAAACCTTTGGTAGAGCAGAAAAGGGTGTGAATCTACGTGGAAATTGAGGTGAGTTTTGTCTTGAAGTCATGAAAAAGACACAATCTAACCTTCTTAAATCTTACCAAGTGAATCTTGAAGAAGTTGTGTTACTTTACAGTTTTTTAAGGTACATGTGAGTTTTTTTTAGCAAGAGAAACGATGACATGTCCCAGAAATATTTTGTGGTGTGTTAGATCATGTTTTGAAAAGTTTGTTCAATTTTGGTTTACTTTTCTTTTTCAGGATAAACCACAAGAAAATAATGTAGAATAAATGAAAGAAGGATTAATTGAAGAATCTCTAAATTTTACATAGCAAATGTTGTAATTCTTTTATTATCTTTTAATTAATTTTAACAGTTACAATACTTTTAATTTTATATATATATATATATATATATATATATATATATATATTATTTTTATCTCTTAGTTTCAATGTTTATGAATTCTTATCATATTAAGTATATTATATGTTTTGTTATAATTATATTTGTAATATACAATATTTAGTCATATTTTAAAATTATAATTAATATGTTACATAATTTAATAACATAAAATAATATAAGAGTTGCTTAAATAAATAATTATAATTTTAAAATTATCTATCTAGATGTACATTTATATTCTAAATCAATTTAAAAACATGTTTAAACCTCAAGAATATTTCAAGTGTGTTGTCTAAAAATAATAAGTAACATTTAATATGTGTTGTCTATAAAAAATAAGCAATATTAGGAAAGTGTTCTCTAAAGGATAGATAAGAAGTATGATTTTTACATGTGACAACATTTCAAAACATGTTGTCTAGATATGAATTAACATTTCAAGTGTGTTATCTAAAAATAATAAGCAACATTTAAAATGTGTTATCTATAAACAATGAACAACATTAAAATGTGTTATCTATAAATAATAAACAATATCTAAAGTGTGGCTTATTCTAACCCAATAAGGCAACAATTTTTTAAATTGTGTGACTTTTAATAATAAAATTGTTCCTTAGAACCTAAGCCCATAGCCATATCCTCCACACCTACAAAATTGTTGTCAAAGTGTTGTCTAAAGTTTAAGCCACACTTTTTTAACTTCAGACAACACTTTTTACATGTTGCTTAAAGTGAAAAATAGTGGTGTACCCTCGGCCACTAACAGCTCCTCCATTGCACCTTCATCAAACACCCATGCAGCAACAACATGGAGGAAGAACATCTCGTGTGACAGTCTCTCATTGCATAGTCCATGAGTTCATGGGTCAAACAATCAAAGTCAAGTCAAATATTCAAAGCTGGAGAAAGTTTGGTCAAACAAGAGGGAATAAAATGCAAATATTGATATAGTAGGATTTCTCTACAACTTTGGACAACGTGGATTACAAGGAATGAATTGGGAAATTAGTGCAAAAGGTATGTCAAACTTTACAAATAAGTCCTTGATAAATTTAAAAACTTTGAGAGTAAGTCCCTCATAAATTTAAAAATTTACAGTTAGGTCCCTTTAATAAATTTAAAAAATTTTAGTTAGGTCCCTCTGATAAATTAGTTGGATGTCTCCAAATCCTTTTAGATATTTATAACCACCACAAAGATAAATTATATTTATGATTATTTAAAATATATTTGGAGAATATTACATTGTCAGAACGGAGATTTCATCCATAGAAAAGCCAGACCCAAAACAGAAAAATGAGCTTAGCAACCCTTTAGGGAACCTAATTACGTTCTGCCCTACATTCTTTCCTGTTATTATGTTATTTTAAATTTCATAGAGCACTAAAGCCTTTAGGGTTAATTCTATTGCAATTTTATTATGGATTTTGATAGTAGGTTAAAATAATTTTTGTTATTTTGATTATTGTTGTGGTTTTCATTTATTTTTTGTCTTTTGATTCCAAATCAAGTAGAAAGTAATGATGTTTACATTGAAGATAATTAACGATCTAATCCATATTCATATTGATCATATGAGTTTAATGGTTTTTAAATTTAATTGAGACTTTACTTTGATTTTAGTTAGAAAACTTTCATGTGATTAAATGAGTTTTCATTAAAGTTGAGACTTTACCTTGATTAAATTCAAAAAGAATTAATCAAGACTTTAATTTGGTTAATTAGCTTTTTACATACTAAGAAGGTGAACAAATAAACATGATTAAACCATTAAACATAGTAGAATTTAATTGAGACTCTACTTTGATAGAATTTACTACTAATAATCTAGAAAGTTCACAATTTTGATTGAGATTGTATTTTGATTAATATTGAGAACGTCAACAAATTAATTGAGATTTTACATTGATTAATTTGAAAATCCAAGACAATAATTAATTGAAAAATAATCTTTAAATAGCCGATTATGAATCCTAGCTTGAAAAAGTGGTAGAGTAAACCTAGTTTCCCTATTATTCCTTTTATATTTTTTTATCTTTTTGGCAATTTAGTTTCTTTCATGTATTTTTCTATCTAATTTTTTAATTATTTTGTTTAACTTAACCATTTCATATTATTGTTATTTTATTTGACTAACTCTTTTGTATAGATTTTATAAGAACTAACTTGTTAGGAATTAGTTTTGTATTCGTTAAAGGACGACGACTTAAGATTGACTTTACCATTTTTAGTTTGTTATGAGGTTCAAATTTCTTCCCTATCTTTTCTATTTATAAACACTAGGTTCTCCACCATGGAGAGTTAACCCTATTTACTAATATTAGAGGTAATGGATTAAATTCTTTTGTAATTTGTGTTATTAATATATATATATATATATATATATATATATATATATATATATATATATATATATATATATATATATATACACACACACACATTTTCAAATCAAGTTAATATTTGATTTTTGTGCTTAATGCTTGTTGTATCTTGATCATCCATGGCTTGATTGTTGGTTATTGAAGTGTTGAAAAATGTTTTTTGAACCTATAAATGAAATTGACTACCTAATAAAGCTTTTATCTAAGGATAAAGAGACAAAAATAACAAGATTATAAGGACTAAAAATTCTATGATCCCAATTTTTATTTTTTTTTTTGAAACTAGAACTGTCACATTCTATGAGAATATTGAGTTTGGGGGGAAGAATAAGGTTAGAGATTTTGTCTTCGAGAAAGAATTGGTGACAATTCCAGACTGATTCATACAATTATTTTTTGATGAAGCGAGTTCAGAACCTTGAGAACAAACTCAATATCCTCAAGAACCTATGCTTCATGAGCCAATATCTTTGCGGAGATCCATGAAAGAAAGGAAAAGTACTATTCCAGATGATTATATGATATTTCTCGAAGAAAATGAGAAAATTAATGGTATGATGGAAGATGACCCAATTAACTTTTTTTTGTCGAGTTATGCAAGATCCTAATTCAAAAAGATGGATTAAAGCAACGAATAAGGAGTATAAGTCCATGCAAGACAGTAAAAAATTGTACAAGTCTTCATAATTTATGTGTATTATTTTGAAATTCAAATTCGTCTTTTGTATAAACAATTTTTGTATTCAATAAAAATTCTTACGCTCCTAACACGATTTAGCAACCGGTAAATTTGTTATAGTTTGTCATTTCGGTAAAATTGGTGTAAAATTACACCATCTTAATAAAAGAAATAGTAAAAATTGAGACATTGTTTGGCTTATAAGAAAATTTAGTGAAGGATACCGTTTGACATGCCTATTATGCTTTAAGGACTTTCCAAATAGTTTCTTCTATGCTTTATTAGTTACATTAATGAGATGCGATTAATTAATAAGTATTAATAATTGTTATAATGACATATAAAAATGATTAAAATGTGTAGAGAGAACAAGATATATAAAATGATTGATAAATGGATTTATTGCATATAAGATGATTGATAAATTGATTTATTGATAGAAAAGCGAATAAATTTTAACAATTTTTGGTACACATGCATCGATTAAGGACACCATCACACTTGCCGCTGTCAAAACCTTCGGTTTTACAGACACTGTTACAATGTGTGTCGCCGAAACATAAATACTTGAAGGTCTTGCTTGGCGTGGTACATACTGTGGCTTCTGTTCTCTTCACAGTCACGTCTGTTTCATCAATTATACATTAATTTCACATCTTTTCATTTACTATAACACAAAAACAAGTTAATGAATATAATATCTTACCGGAAGTAAAGATTAGGACGAGAAGCAGCATAAACCCTAGTGTCATTTTTCTCTCCATCGATGTCAATTCTTCAACCTCAAAAACTACTTCAAATGGAACAAATTGGGGTTTTTCTCTTCTGCACTTCTTTATATAATGATGCAACTTTACTTTATTCGAAGAAAATTTAAAGTCTCTTTACTGAAATTTTCTTTTTGGTATTTTTTTAAATGAAATTTGACAATTACTTTTCAAAATTTCTGGCAATAAATCCATCATAAATTATTGTTTTTAATTTCTGTGTTAATTAATTTATTTTTTTATTTAAATTTTATTAATAAAAATAATTTTAATTACTAGAAATATTTATCCTAAATTTTGTTTCTTAAGATTTTTTTCACCATTAATTATTAATATTTTATTATTTTTTAATTTTTATGTTAATTAATTAATTCATTCGTTTAAATTTTATTGATAATAATAGTTTTAAATATAGAAAATATTTACCTCAAATTTTCATTCTTTTATAGTATAAGATTTTTGTCAATATTAATTATTAATATTGTTTTACTCTTTTCCTTTTGTGTTAATTAATTAATTAATTAATTAATTTAAATTTTACTGATAAAAATAATTTTAATTATAGAAAAATATTTATCCTAAATATTTTTTCGTATAAATTTGTTATCATCAACAATTATTGATATTTTATTACTTTTTAAATTTTTGTGTTAATTAATTTAAATTTTATTGATAAAATAATGATTGATTCAAGAACTTCTAGATTTTAGGCCACAATTTTTTAACTTCAGACAACAATTTTTTTATGTTACTTAAAGTGAAGAATAGTGGTGTACCCTCAACCACTAATAGCTCCTCTATTGCACTTTCATCAAACACCCAAACAGCAACAACATGGAGGAAGAACATCCCGCGTGGCAGTCTCTCATTGCACCGTCCATGAGTCCATGGGTCAAACAATCAAAGTCAAGTAAATAGTCAAAGCTGGTAAAAGTTTGGTCAAACAAGAGGGATTAAAATGCAAATATTGATATATTTGGATTTCTCTACAAGTTTAGATTACATGGATTACAAGGAATGAATTGGCAAATTAGTGCAAAAGGTATGTCAAACCTTACAAGTAGGTCCTTCATAAATTTAAAAACTTTGCAGGTAGATCCTTGATTTAAAAATTTAAAGTTAGGTCCCTTTGATAAATTTAAAAAAGGTTAAAATACTCCGTTGGTCCTCGTTTTTGTTGCAGAATCTCAATTTGGTCATCGTATTTTTATTAGTCTCAATTAGGTCCTCATTTTTGTAAATTAGTATCAATTAGGTCCTTTCCGTTAGTAGAGAACTAACACCGTTAAGTAGGTGCCACGTGTCA
>Ga0214544_1008981_pt1 | contig 16101 bp, 6 predicted proteins | sample CNSS3metaG_FD_160074 | JGI IMG/M metagenome (GOLD analysis project Ga0214544, IMG submission 160074) | Root nodule microbial communities from cowpea collected in UCLA plant growth center, Los Angeles, California, USA - CNSS3 | ecosystem: Host-associated > Plants > Roots > Nodule | place: USA...
CAAATCATCAATAAAATTAATTTTGGTTAATTTTTGTGTACTTAACAAATTTACATATTTTATTTATTTATTATCATAAAGATAATTTCATTAATTAATAAATTCTAAATGCAGGTGGGTAATTACAGATAAAGGAGGTTTCAACCCTCCACAAAATAATAGACACCAATAGAAGAGGTTAAAACCCTCCACAAAATAACCTCTGTAATATAACTCGGATACCAGGGGTTACTCAAAACCTCCACAAATAACTTGTGGCGACTCTAAATGTGGAGGTTTAAAAAACCCCCGCAAATTAATTTGCAGAGGGTGAAAACCTCCATAGATTGAAAAAAAAACCTCCACTAAATAATAATTTTTTTGTGGTGTGATCTCTCACAGAACAAGGTTACTATCTTATTATGATTTATTTATGTTAGATTGATGATTATATTTAGGATGTTTCTCTCAAATTAAGTTTATCCCAAATTAGTATAAATCCTAATTATGATTTTAGGGATTCTTTTATGAAATTCGTATGAACCTTATTTATAATTTTCCCAAATTATTATAACCCTTATGAAATTTAGGGATTTTGTGTTTTTCGCTGCTTATGGTAATTTTTTTTTAAGTTTTGAATTTATACCATGTTGCTTATTTAATTAAAGTGGTATGAGTTTTGTTATGTTTTGCATTGTGATAATTGTGATTTGTGAATATAAATTTTATTTTTTAAATGGACGAGAGGTGATAAATTTATATTAGAAAGATTATGATAAAGAGTAAAAAAAATGATTCTTTTTTTTTAAAAGGAAGGTTTGTGATAAAGATGAAAAAAAATGCATCTACGTTAATAAAACTTTAAAAATTTCATGAAAACCAAGAACTCAAGACAATGAAAAATAAATCTCTAAAGTTCTTTGAGTTACATATAATGAATTTAAAAAATCATTAGAATGCGATATAGGAAAAGCGTCCTCAAATTTGACAATACCACCAAATCAAATTGATGAGGTACGAAGGGCTTATCTAAAATGGTATTCATGGTGTGGTATCATGATATAATAGCATGATATAATAGCGAATGATAATCATAATTTTTTGAATTCTACTATTGTGTGTGCTTGTTTTAAGCAGAGGAAATGAAGAGAAAAAATGAAGAGCTTTTTTTCTAACTAAAAAAAATTATATATAACAAATATAATTTGGCACCCCTAAATTTTTTGTTCAAGTTTCGCCACTATTTGTCTATACACTAATTAAATGAGTCTACCAAGAGACACTAGACGAGTATGTCTACACATTGATTAAATAGTCTAACAATATACATTAGACAAGTTTGTGCATTCACATATTAAATGATTATACCAATAAACACTAGACGAGTATGTTTATACATTGATTAGACAAATCTAACAATATATATTAAATAAGCATGTGCATACACAAATTAACCAGTGTATGGACATATTGTGTCCAAACACTAATTAAACGAGTCTACGAACAAACACTAGACGAGTATGTCAATACATTGGTTAAAAAAGTCTAATAATATACATTAGACAAAGTTGTGTATACACAAATTAAACAAGTCTAATCTCATGGAATAACAAAAATCAAGCATGTGTGGCACTCTCCACTACTGAAGCTGAATACATAGCAACTAGACATGGATGTGCACAAGTCATATGGTTGACAAATCAACTCATGGACTGATGAAGAGCCTATAGGCCCATATCATGCTCAAGGCCCAATCTTAGGCCTACATGCATCTCAAGCCCAAAGCCCACCAAGAAGCCCAATAACAAGAGGCATGCTTAGAAGGATCCAAATGGGATTGCCTCAAGAGGATCAAATTCATCATTGGCTTCCTATGCTATTCTCATGGGCTAAAGAAGACATCAAAATATGAGAGCACACATTATTGGAGCATTAGAATAGCTTTTATTTTGGGCCACATGTTAGGCCATGTTATAGAATAAAAATACTAAAGTACTTTATTGTTTAGTTTCAAAATTGGGCAAATGCAAGCCCAATTCAAATCCCTTGGCCAAGAATGATCTTGGAGGACAAGGCTTTGGAGAGCCTCTTGTCCACTTGGTGTATGCAAGAAGAGTGTAACTTTGCCACATGGCATTAGATTCCTTCCTCTTTTGCATCACATGACCTACCTTTGTGCTTCTTCTCCAAGCTACATCTCCATTTCATTTGATGATACATTTTCATTTCATTTGGCCAGCCATGATTCCTATAAATGGGGTTCTACTATTGTATTTGGTTACTTTGGATTGGTAATAGACTAAGTGTTGACAATACTCCACCTATTACCTCTAGAGTCACTTTGGTAGACTAGTTTCTACCAAGAACTCCTCTAGCCTCCTTCCCTAGAATAGATTTATCTTCTAGGTTTCCTCTCCATTTCACCTTCATTGCTTCAAGAGCCTCCAAGCTTGAATCCACTCCTCCATTTCACTCCATTTCCACTACAGCCATGGACCTTCTCCTCTTCATTTTCATGCTACAAGGTCCATCAAGGACTATGGTGTAAAGCTAAGCAAGGTACCCTTGTATTATGATAATACTAGTGCCATCAACTTAACCAATAATCCAATACAACATTTTAAAACCAAGCACATAAAGAGTAGGTATCATTTCATAAGAGACCATGTTCAAAAGGGAGATTGTGAAATTCAAATTGTTAAAATTGAAAATTAATTGGCTGATTTGTTTACAAAACCATTAGCTAGAGATAGATATAACAAGCTAAGAACTGAACTAGGCATATAAGACATGAAAAATGTGTTCTAATGTGTTTGTAGCATGTTAATTTTATGACATGCATCGATCTCATTAAAATAAGCTAATGTGGTATGTCGTATTTAGCTTGTTGATTTTTCATTTTTATGTGTTGATTTTACTTAAAACAATCTCTGTTTGAAAAAATTTGATCTTTCAAACTTTCAGTTTGTTGATTTTACAAATCTAGACATTCATATCACTTAAATAGCTATTGCATACAAAAATCATGATCTGTTAAAATTTTTCAGTCTATTGATCTTGTAAATCTATGCATTGATTTTACTTAAGATGCCACTGTATGCAGAAAACACAATTTGTCTCAAATGTTAATATGCTATTTTTACAATTCTATGTGTTGATTTCATTAAACTAGTATCTGAGAATATAAAGTTCAATTTCACGATTTTTAATCGATTGTATTTTCAAATCTATGAGTTAATTTCACTTAACCATATTCTGTGTGCAAATATTAATGTTCTGTTGAATTTTCAATCGACTAAATTAGAAAATCTATGTGTTTATTTTACTTGAATTGCAAATTTTTGAATGAATTAAATTCAAAAGCTAACCTAGTCAAAGAGAGCATTTTGTGGTCAGGTACACACTACCCCTAATAGCTATTAAATTAGCCATGTGTTGCTTTTTTTCTTATTTGTTTGATCAAATGGAATTTGTGGTGTGTAATTTCAATGTGCATGCACCTTACATTATCCCCTACAACCCTCTAGAGGACAAAGACCCTTTGTACTCACAATTTGAGAGGATGGTTTTGCACCAACTGCATGAACTCAATGTGTCTTAAGATGCACATCATACCTTTTGCAATGAGAGGTTTAATGATTTGGATGGCCAAATCCATGACATTTATAATTTGCTTACTTCATTCCAGACCAGAAACAATCCTCATGATGACTAAGTGTGTTGGCCTTTAGGATCATTCATTGCATTCATAGGGTTATGTTGCCTTGTTATGAGTTCTATTAGTTTTTTAGTCGACTGATTTCTATTTTAGCATGTTGATTGCATCAATTTTATGTTTTTCTTCACTGTTTCAGTTTCTGTTGCAATGTATCAATGAAACTTTATCCTTTGTTTGTGATCTTAATGTTTTACTTCTCTTTGATGAATCTAAAGGGGGAGAAAAATTGGAAGCATTAAAATTGGAATTTAAAGGAATTGAACTAAGAAAATGCTAAATCAAATCTGGATAAAACCCATACTATTGATAGGGGAGCATTTGCATCTGTGTGTTCTTGTTATCTATTGTGTACTACTCTTGGAAATAATTTTCAAGTTCAAAGTTCAAGCCAAGTTGGAAGATGATGCTTAGATGGCACTTCATCAATTCAATGGAGTCCAAGTAAATGAAGGTTGATCCAATGGAGACATGGAGATTGGCTTCATCAAATTAGGGGCACAATGTAGGCACAAATAGCTTGGATGATTTGGTGCTTGAAGATTTGATGAAGGTACATGAAGTCATTGCCTTGTAACATGTTGGAACCATGCTTACATTAATGAAGATGCGGGGATTTGATGTTTCACGTTTTGATCAAGCCTTGTGTGTGTGCTCTATATTTGGATTATTCATCGGGTAAACAAGCTTGAAGAATTGTATTCATGTTGTAGACCTTATAGCATTAATTAGATGTATAGGGTCTTAGTTGTGTCTTTTAATTTGTTGAAATGTTTTTCAATAGGTTAAATAATGTCTTTTAATATGTTGAATGGGTTTTTAACAAATTAAAAGGTTTGTTGTAGTATTCTTAACTGGTACATATTCAATCAGTTGATTTATCTTGTAATCGAATGATTTCATTTAAGTTAAGTGAAATGAACCGATTAATTTGAAATATGTGAAACTCTCTCTCTTTCGTGATCATCCAGATGTTCAATTGTTAAAGATTGATCTTGGATCATTCTTGGAGCTTTTTGCGTGATGTTTGAATCTTGGAGAAAGTGGTTTTTGTAGGCAAGGTTGTGCCACCACTGAGGTTTGGTCTTTCTCAAGCTTTTAGGTTATGCCTGGTGGTTTTCCAGGTATGCAACAAGTGTCTTGTTGTGTTGGTGTGATTCAAGAGTCATTGTGTGGTGTTCTTGCACATTTTGAAAGTGTAATGTTGTAAACTTTGTAAATATTATGAAACAGTGCAAAGTCAGTCTCAGGTTACCTTGACTAATTGGATGTAGCTCATGTTTAAGTGAAACAGTATAAAAATCTTGTGCATTGCTCTTCTGTCTAACCCTTCTCACTTTGTATTGCACTTTAAAGTTTAAAGAAATTTGAATTGAACCATCTTTGTGATGTCGCTGAGTGAGACGAGGCTCTAGTGTGGATGTACCAGATGTTGTGGGATAGGGAAAAGGAGGCATGCCACAAGGAGGGGGAGTCCAACCCTAGGGATTGCAAGGAAAGGATTAAGGTGTCTACCAAGATGGAGAATGAGCTATAGTAAAAGTAGACGAACCAATTGAACCATTTGAGTGAGATCCATTACGCTGATTATGTCCAGTCGAGCGACCTGGATTTTGCGTTTGCAACTGGTCCCATAATGATTGTGTGAGTGACAATTGAAGTGTGGTTGTGAGGACTAATTAGTGTCTCGTAGGGCTGAAGTGTGCTTGGAGGTATGAGAAGTAGTGGTTTGCATCTTCGCTAGACTAGATTCCTTGAGAGTCAGCATACACAAGCTTAGAGGAAGGATGGAAAAGGGTTGCTATGACGAATCAAGGTGGCTACATCGTGCAAGGGCTCAGACAAACCAGATACTAGTTGCAATACTAAACGATGACTGCTGCCAAGAGCACCAACATTTGCCAACTGATCATAAATTTGTTTGAGTCGTTGACATTATGTAGAAACATTTGGAAAGTTATCCATGTGAATGGAAGAGAAATCCTGCTCGAGAGCAATAGCATGAGAATTCTTGTCCTAAAAAATGGCAGTTAAACGATTCCATGTAGTCATGGATGTGGAGCCTTTCTCCATGATAGTGGCAAGAAGATCAAAAGAGATGGTAGAGTAGATCCATTGAAGTATAGTGGAATCAAGAGTGGTCCACTATTCGTGATCAACATCAGTTGGAGTTGAACGTTCTTTTCCGGGTTGAGGGATAATATGGTTGAGAACTCTAGTAGGCTGAGCATGAGTTTCAAAAAGTTCGGCCTACATAGCATAATGGTCCTTCTCCATTTCCATAATAGAAGGGATGTTATTTTTTATATTAGAATACCATGTAAGAAAGAGAGATGAGAGATGATTTGAAAGTGTGTCTTATTATGCATTGGGGATGAATGTTTACACAACAGGATGATCTACAAAAGATATGAAATTATGCTATACATAATTACAGAATTTTTGTTAATCCTAATTAAATAGATTTGATTAACATAATTATAGAAGAATCATTTTTAATTGGCCTAATTACTGGAGAATAATATATTTTCTATCACTTTTATTTCATTTTTTTTTAATAAATTTTCATCTGATGTCAAATGATTAAAGACTTTGAGATGTCATTATATATCAAAGTTCATAATAATACCTAACAATTTTATTTGGAATTTTCCTGTCTTCTCGTATTTTTCTCTTTAAAAAATATTGTAATAGTAAACCGTTTTCACTTGTGTCCTAGACACCAAAATATTTTAAACAAAGTTATCCAAATACTTTAAACAATACTTTTCTAAGATTCATCAATAGTAAACAATCAATATTAGTTTGCCGTACCTTCATTGTCTATTTATAAGATCAAATGTTCTTTTTTGTCAACTATCTATCGACTCTTTTGTTTGAATATAATATCCTCATCGAAAAAAAAAGTTGGATACTTATACTTTGAAAATCACTTTTTAGCTTATTTTATTATGTGACGGTAAAAGATAAAAATATCTTTCGAGACTCAAATTATGCAAATTTAAAGTACACCTAACCTAAAGACAAATATTATTATTAATATATATCGTAAAAAAATATCAAAATCTTCCTTTTTGATCTCGGATGATATCTTCATGATGTCACGTATGATTATAGAAATGGTAAATATTATACCACTGCCTCATTCTTTTTCCGTTGAACTGAAAAAAAATATGCCACTCACTACCACACATTAGAATCACGTTAAACACTAGGTAACAACAAAACCCAATTTAAAAATAAAACAATGTTAGAAATTTATTTATTACTCCTCTAATCTAACACTATTGTAACGAATATCTTAAATTTTAGAGATTATTTACAGATTGAAATATGCAAATGCGAGGGAAATAAAAATAAATGAATGAATAAACAAACATGTAGTGAAACTCCGTCACGTAACTTACAATATTCAAAAAATAATAATTAAATTTGACATCTACGATAAATTTAAAAAAAATTTATTGAGTCTTTATTAAATATTTTGATTGGTTGAGTACTTGCAAAATTGAGTTTCTATTAAATTGTTTTTGATTTATTGAGGCTCTGATACAACATTTGAAAAAATTGCTCGAAAAAGAACATAAAATTAATAAAAAAATTAAACTTTTTTATAAGTTGAAATTAGGCCATACACAAATTGGTCTCTAAATTTATTTCATTAATGACCAAGATACAAATTTAGTAACCAATTTTGTAGATACTAAAACTTTAATAATTTGATAAGTCATGTTACTAACCTATTTAAAGACAATTCATTGTAGTGATCAATTTAAAAATCAATTATAAATTACTTTAGTTATTATTAATTTAGAGTTTATAAATTGATGTTTAAAGTATAAATTGATGTTTAAATTAGTCAATATTACTCATTACTTTTCATCACTAAAATTGGTCACTAATAAAATATTTTCTTAAATAAACTATTTTAAAAAATTATATAAAATATTTTCTTAAATAATCGGTAGAACATAATTCAAAGTAGAAAATCAAGTTTACAAGTGAATTAAATTATTAACTGAAATAACCAATTTAATTTTTTTACAAATAAAATTTTATTACTTAAGTGATAACTTCGTAATTTATTAAATTAAAATCGTTACCCAATAAAAGATTTAAAATATTTTTTAAAGTTTTACTTTTAGAAGACGACTTCTTCTTTTTCCAAGTCTCACCATGTGAGATGATCAAAGTCTCACTATATATGAGATGACTTTAATTATTTTTTTATGTCTCATAAAACTTTATTATTTCATTTAAAAAGAAGTCTCATTTAAAGTGAGGACTTTAACTTTTTATATGTTTCTTTTCAATTTTCTACTTTAAGATATGTTAAGTATTTAGAAATTGAGGTTTTTTAATTAAAATTATTATGTTTTTACTAAAAAAATAATATTAGTTGTTTTTTTTTAAATAATCTCATGTTAGGTGTCACTGTCATTAGACAAAAATCTTATTAAAAAACTAAAAAGGAAAAAAAAATAAGAATATTGTACCAAACCCATGATAAAATTAAATAGCAACAAAACAAATACCTATTATGAAAAAATACATTATTTCCTTCATAAAAATCATTGCATACTTTGAACTTTATATACAGAAAAAGGCAAATTCCTCAGCATATTAAAAAATTTATCATTAGTTCATCCTCTCGTTCCAAACTTGCAAATTATTCATAATGGAAGTGTGTGACATCCTCTAAAGAAGGAATATCAGTCAAGGAATCAAATTTCACTAGGACACCACCATCTAGATTGTTAACAAGAGATGATCCATTCACACACAAATATTATCATGATTACCCACCACAACCTCAAGCTATGATTAAGCAACAAGTTGCACCATAAAAGAATGGATCATAGGCTCCACCACAAGCGCCACACATGCCGTACCGTAGGCGCCATCATAGGCTGCACCAAAGGCTCTACCACTTAAGCTAAAGATCTCTTAGTCTCATCTTATACACCAACCACCTTTGAACAATAATGTTATTGTATTTTTCGCCAATTGTTTTCTTCCCACCAGAAATAAGATTGGCATTTTGTTGTAACCATTTACAATTAGATAGATGATCAATCATTTTACAATTTGAACAAAATAGAGACAATTTCTCATACTCTACATCAACAATGAACGCAAATGCTCGCCTTTCCACCAAAATTTGATTAGAAAAATTAGATAACAGATCAACATCAACCAAGACACATGCAAAGAAACATCGAGGCTTATTTTTGGTATAATCATCTAAAGATAAAGGTGTACCAATTCAATGTGTTTATTGAGAAAATTGCTTTTGACCGCCAATAATCTAAAAGAAGACCATGAATGTGAACTCAACATTGAGTTTTCTTGGGTTTTATGGAAGCTGGGAAAAAATCTTTTGTCCAAGAAAAAACACAAAGAATGTCAAGAGATAAATTTCATGTTCTAATAACAAAAACCTTTTGCATGACTTCTAAAGAAGAAAAAGTACATTCATATAACCCTTTGCTAAGTGGAATTGTCTTTCATTGACCTAAATGCTTCCAAGCAACATCAAATTTTTTACAAAGGTATAAATATATAAATGGTTTATCCTTTTTGTTAACAAAATATACCTATACAAATTATTTTTGCACTCCTTCAAGCCAACAAGGTAAACTTCTTTATAAATTTGTACAAAGACCATACCTCCTCCTGTATAAGTAGAAGGTAATTGGGACAAAGGAATATCACACACATTATTAAGGACCTTGACAAATGTATACTTTTGTGTCCACACATTTAAAGAAGATTTAGAGAAAGATGGTTTTATGTAATCTTGATCCTATAAGCAACTCCAAGGAATATGAAACTTTAGAATTAGAAGTCATATGTAACACCCTTGTTGGATATTACTAGGTAAAGCATACATATATAATTAAAGTAAAATTTCACATCTGATATCATTCCCAAGTGTAGGAAAAATTTAAAACTTTAAAAGCATATTAAATAATATTATCTCATAATTTATTTAATACAACTCCAAAATCCAAAGTTACCTAAAAGAAAATACAAAATATTTCAAATCATGTTTCTTTAAGAAGATTCTTCAAGATAGCCCTCACTTCGGCTCTATGCCTCGTCGTCAACACCTGGAATAACATTTGCTCTCATGTGACACAAATAGTAAAGGTGAGCTCAAACAGAAAAACAAAAAACAGTCCACATGAATACCTCACCCAAAATCAATAACTTCACTTAGCAAGTCTCACAACTTAGAGACCTTACCATACAAGGTACATATACAGCAATAGTCTCATAACCTATATGAAATAGCACATCCAGTCATATCATGCACATACTTGACCATGGTCTTTGGGATTCCATATGCTTCCACGAACCTACCTGCTTGTGGTCCAACTGTACAAACCTCCCCACTCATAGTCCAACCTCTACGAACCTCCCCGCTCGTAGTCCAAAACGCGTGAACACCACCTGTTATGAACCTCCCTACTCATAACAGCCTCAAGTGTGAGCACAAAACATATGAACCTTCCTACTCGTATCCCTACACAAAATTACATCCAATACAAACATCCCCATCCGTATTAATCTTGCATTCAAATCCATTACAAACCTCACCGCTCGTAATCCATGCATGCATATCTCAAACCAAAGACCATTACCACGATGCACACAAACCAACACAAACGCAACCTGCCACCACACTATCGCCTGACGTAGTCTAAGCACCGCCAGACAAAGTAGTAGTGAAGGCCACCTAGCAGTTCCCACGTACTGTCTGGCAACACTTATTCCAGAGATATCCCTGGTTACCTAAATCGCCTAGCAGTCCATTCTATAAGACCCGGGAAAATTAAATAAATAAATAAATATTTTTTAATAAATGTGAGGGAGGAAATACCTAAGTTAATTAATGTGGAGAGAGAGAACAAAGAATAGTACTAGCTCAAGTGGTTGAGAGTACTTGGATATTATGAGGAAACTTAGGTTTAAGTCTTATGGATGCTATTAGTGTGCGAATTTAATTATTTTATTGTTTTAATAATATGCGGGCCCATAGGTAGTGATAATATAATTCTAGAAGTATAGAAATTATCATGAAATATGAATTGGTTGAATGGTTGTGCATTGCACTTGGTAATTGGGAGGTTGTGAGTTCAAACCTTGGCTAGAATAAAATTATAACATCTTATATTTTTGCCTTGGGGATGAATTTGAGTAGATGAAAAGCTAAGGATAAGTTCTACTTTGTACGTAGACAAGAGGATTAATGGGATTTGATTAGCTATTAAAGAATTAATTCATATTTAATTGTTCAATTTAATTAAATTAGTAATTTTTTTAAGGTAGGAAGGGTGAATAAAGCAAAAACTTTTCGTGTGGCTGAACATAAGGTAAAACAAAACCCTAAAAGATTGAGTGGAAAGAGTGTAGAAAGGCTGGGAGAAGGTCTAGGGGGAGGAGATCAAAGTTGGATCAAAGTTGGAGCAAGGAAGATCGCTAGTGGAGTAATTATAGCAGGATTTCTAGGTAGGGGAAGCTAGATCTATTTTCGTTTCTTTATATGTTGATGATTGATGAATGAAGCTAAACTTTTGTGTCTTATCTTTTGCTTGTTTTTTTTTTCGCTTCTTACACCAGCTTGGTCAGGTATGAGAAAATTGTGGTGTATGGAGGAGTACGACTCGTGGGTTTTGTGATTATTTCTTTCCTTTATGATTCACGTACTTTCTACCTTTGTCTCCAGTGGGTACCGCATTGCTTTCCTTTATATACCCTTACATGAGTTGATGTTGTTTTAAACCATGGTCTGCAGGAAAGACTTGTTGGTGCTGTCCTTATTTTAGTTGTTGAATTTTGAACCCTAACGTGAGGTTTTTAGGTTTTCTAGAGTTTTTTTTTTCTTTAGTGCAACCATTTTTTTCCCAATGCATTGTAGCGGTGGTGTGTCATTGTGGTGCAGTCACTCCTCTTCAATATTATACTTCGTTCAAGTCCTTTGCTTTTCTTCATTCATGTATGTAGTGCATTGTGGTTCTTGCCTTGCTTTCACGTTGCTTTGTGGTGTAGTTCTCTCTCACATGGTTAAGGTTTGGTTGTGGGTGGTACAGTGCATGATTTACTTGATTGTTAGACATATATATTTATTCTTGCCTCTTTATCCATGTGGTGCAGACATATGCATTCATGTTGGATATTTATCATGTTTTTGGTGGTTTAAATACATTGCAGCAGATTGTACTTTGAGTAGTAGCCTCGGTTTCATGTTCCCTTGCTTCTCCATAATGTGATGTGGTGTGGTTGGTTTTTGATTTTGCATTGAGGAAAAACCCTAGCATGCATATGATCGGTTACATGCATTCACGTTCGCTCCACAAGCATAACATTTGGTTACTTACTTTCTTTTAACTTATAGTGGTGATTTGACATGTGTTTAGCAAGTTGAGGTGCAGTTTTTTTTTGTTTGCAAAAACTGGTTTAAAATTGATGGTGACAAAAGTATACTTTTGTGTTGTGGTGGTGGAGATATAGGACTTGCCTCTAGTTATTTGCTTTGTTAGCTTTTAAGCAACCTTTCCTTGGATGAAAGAATGGGCATGTTGTAAGACCCGAGAGATTAGGGTGTTCCGGGGTCTGCGTGAATTACATGGGGAAGTGAGTGCATGTAGTCTTTATCATATTTGGAGGTGGGTCATATGCAAATTCACGTTTTTGTTATTAAAGCTTTTGGGTTTTTTTTTTCCCTTTTAGGCAAATCACTTGGGCTTATTACGAAAGTAGGCAAGTTTTTAAAAAATTACGGAAGTAGGCAAAACGTTCTAGGGGTGCACGTTTTCGTATGAAGAAATCGTGTAGCCCCCAAACGTTTTTGTGGTCAAGCGAGTCAAAAGGTGAAATCGTGTGGGGGGTGAACGTTTTTGGTTCTGTAATCGATTACCGTATGCTGTAATCGATTACTGCATGTTGTAATCGTACTAACATAATATCAATGTCAAAGTGCATTAAAGAAATACAAAGTTTTTGAATGAAATAAACATCAAAATGCATCTAAGAAGGAGGAAATTGGCGCCGCACATAAGCCATGTCTTCCTCAAGTTGAACAACCTGAGCATCTATATTGTCAAATCTTGAACCAACAAAAACCCAGACACTACCAGAAAAACGTTAATTACCGACGGTCAGAATCTGTCGATAATAACCATAATCCGTCAGTAATGATTTTTACCGACGGACTTCCGACGACAAAATATCTGTCGATAAACTGCTCGTCGGTAATCATTTACCGACGGATTGTTGAAATCCGCCAGTAATTACCGACGAAAATATCCGTCATCCTTTCCGCTGGTTATTTCCGACAGATCTGTCCGTCGGTACTTACCAACGGACAGATCCGTTGGTAAATCCATTCGTGGAGTCCATGTCATTACCGACGGATATGTCCGTCAAACAATTTCAATTTAGACTAAGCATCAATTAGCAATCAAAACAAAAACAGAACCAATCCAAATGCATATAACAATTCAACCAATCTCAATTTGGACTAAACATCAATCAACAATAATTAAACCAAAAACAGAACTAAACGGCAAACACACCTTACAATGGCTCCTATCTCGCAAACACACCACAAGATCAGTGCTTTGGGACCAAAATCAGCGCTCTGTGGAACAATGCAGTGGCTGGCCAGCGAGAGTGAGGGCACCGGCAATCCAGAATACAATTCCTTACCAATCAAAAACCAATGAGAAAACCTAACAGCATAACAATGGCAAGAAGAAGAATCAATTAAACTCACCAAAACTAAGGTCACGGTCGACGAACGCGGTGGCCGGCGAGAAGACAGAGCCGCTCTGACGTGGAACCTAGCCGAGCTTCGAACGTGGAACTCAGACCCACGATGGCAGCGGAGAGGCGATGATAGTGGCGAGGTGACAGTAGCGCAATGGCGACGTCGGTGAGCAGTGACAGCGCAATTGGCGTGGTGAATTTAGGAGAGAGAGGCCACGTTGGAACTCCGACCCATGGTGGCAGCGGAGAGACGACGAAAACGGTGAGGCGACGACACCGGCGAGGTAATGGCAAAGATATGGCAATTTCTGTGAGAGCAGCAGCGACGTGGTGATTTCTGTGAGAGAGGCGACGGGGAAGTTTCTGAATTTGGGGAAAAAAAGGTGAGGTGCAATTTCAAAATACCACGCACTTTACCGAAGGATATAATCCATCGGTAAGTACGCGACTCCGTCGGGGCTAATTTCACATAAACATTACCGACGGATGAATCCGTCGAAAACTGGGTTCAAAATTCCATACAGTCATTACCGACGGATTAATCCGTCGGTAATGTTAATCATGGGTGACCATCGATAATTCCGTCGGTAAATGGCAAATACCGATGGATATATATCCGTCGGTATTAATTTGTCGCTAAATGATATTTCTTGTAGTGGGAGATCGCGAATTTCGTGGATAATATCATTAAGCATAGCAGTAGATGCATCTTGGGTAGGCTGAGGCGGTGGAGATGGTGTGCGATCATCATGAATAGGTGCATCCTGCATATCACGTTTATGAATCCATTCACCATTTTGGTTTTTTACAAAACCAAAGGAATGAATCACTTCAGCACCAATTGGACCTGTTCTCCAATTAATCTCCTCAAATGGTTCATCTTCTAGAGGAACATTAAACTTAATCAAAATGTCAATAATATGATTAGCATATGGTAAATGGGCATTGTCTCTTAATGCCTTTTTCATGCGATATCTAATCACATGATCCCAGTTAAGCTGCCTTCTGGTCAGCATTGCCCACATTAAGATAATGTCTTCTTTAGTAGCTTGGGCAAGGTTATTTGATCGGGGCACCAGGCATCGACATAAGATGTAGTGCAGGATACGTGTTTCCACTTTCATTTGCCCTGCCGGTAATCTTCCTCCAATATTTACATTGTCACAACAAATCATCATTTTTGCATTGTGACTCGAATAATCATCTCTCCATTCCTCCACCATGTTTCCCTCAAAACAGACCCCTTGACATGCTTAACTTCACTAAGAATAACCCCTTCATCAGTAATTTGTAAATTGGAATAAAATACTCTAACTAACTCCGGATAATAACATTGACTATTAGTCAAAAAAGGTAATAATCCCAAGTTGTGCATTATATCATAGCACTCAAAGTTTTTCTCAGCAATAAAATCATCAGGATATCTGGGTTCAATAATATCTCTAGAGGAAAATTTTGAAGTATACCTCTCATATTGTGCTACGGAAGAGAATAATCTCTGTGGTTATGAAGGTGCAATTATTTCTTCAAGTTCGTTGACGGCGGCACCATGGCAGCGGCGAACACGGACTTGAGTCTTGCGTTTCCTTGAAGATTTAGCCATTTTTGTGTGTTTATGAAGATTTTAATCGGTGGGTTTTGTAGAGAATTGAAAATGAGAAAGATTGCAACGGATGGGAGGTGATTTGGTTAAGAAATGAAGGCACAATGGTGAAATCACGGAGGAGAGAAAGGGGGTGCGGGTTGGGTTTTTGGTGTGCAGCGGCGGAGAGAGAAAATGTTGTATTTATAGTGGAAGACGACGCGTAATCGATTACAGGGTTTGTGTAATCGATTACGACGTTCAAAATAATTTTCCAGGGGCTCCTAATAGAGGTGTAATCAATTACAGGGTTTCGGTAATCAATTATGAAGGCAAAAATTAATTTCCAGTGGCTCCTGTTAGAGTTGTAATCGATTACAGAGTTTCTGTAATCGATTACCAAGGCAAATATTACTTTCTAGTGGGTCCTAGTAGAGGTGTAATCAATTACAGGGTTTCTTTAATCGATTACCAAGGCAAAAATTATTTTCCAGGTCTCGTGGTGGTTCGTTAATCGATTGCCGTGTTTCTGTAATCGATTACCTATGTAGAAATAATTTTGCAGGTGCTCCTGTTAATCGATTAGAGCTGTGTTGTAATCGATTACCAAGGTAGGATTTATGTTTGAGGGGGTTCGTGTTACTTCAGTAATTGATTACAGGCTTTGGTAATCGATTACCTTCGTATGAGATGTCCAAATTTTGTTCATGGTAATCGATTACACTTGAAAGTTTGCATTTCGTGTAGTGTCGGGATGTGGTATTTATAAGCATAGTAGTTCCACAATTATTGAGTGAATCAAGAAAGAAAAAATTATAAAACTTGAATTCATTACGTACATATACAATTGTCATATTCAAATAGTACACATACATAGTACAATATTCTCCCATAATGTGATAACTTTATTTGACAAAAACATTGTTCAACGGTGGCTGCCTGTGCCGCATGGTGGCCTTCGTGTCGGTCGTCGAGGTCGTCTCTCAGGTTGTGGGGGAGGAGGGGGTGACTCACTTTCGTCATCAGTATCTTCCACTTCCACAGATTCAGA
>Ga0214544_1008982_pt1 | contig 16101 bp, 13 predicted proteins | sample CNSS3metaG_FD_160074 | JGI IMG/M metagenome (GOLD analysis project Ga0214544, IMG submission 160074) | Root nodule microbial communities from cowpea collected in UCLA plant growth center, Los Angeles, California, USA - CNSS3 | ecosystem: Host-associated > Plants > Roots > Nodule | place: USA...
TATATATATATATATATATAATAACAAATAAATAACACATAATTGGCATACATAGGACTTAAACCCAAGTCTTCTCACACAATAAAGTACTCTCAACCACTTGAGCTAGTACTTTTCCACGTCATACAAATCAAAATTTAATGCCATAAAGGCTTTCCCTACCCGCATTTATTAATTAATTAATTAATTAAATTCCACGGGTCTTATAAGAAGGAAGTGGTTCCTTACGCTTATTGTAAACCTCATTTTGAGCAACTAACTTCTTCCTAGTTGGGATCAGATGTAACTTTCAAACTCTTTGTACTACATCTAATTCAATATATTATGTTCTTGTTTTATGTGTTGGTTTTTTTATTTGCTTTAATTGTTTTTATGACTTAATCAATCTGCATACCTCATCAACATTAGATGCAGAGACATACGGTCTAGTGTTTAGATCCAATCAAATTTTGTAATGCTTGGCATATACGAAAAGTGGATATGCGACTTTAGTTGGTTTAAAGAGTTTTGTTCTTAATGCAAGGGTTCCTATTCCTGGATAGGGACATCTTGCATCTGACACCCTTAGGTTCTAATGCTTAGACATGAGGTTAGAATTACATTTAAGAGTTCTTCTAGGAAGGCTAAGATAAAGAACATAACTTATAAAGAATCACAGGTAGTGCAATTGAGTGAAAGAAGCCAAGTTCAATCCTAACACCTTAATTAAGATCAATTATATTTATTATTATTAAAATTTATATTTAAAATTGTCAAACCTTTATTATCACTATCTTATTTCAAACTTTAATAGATTATATATTATTATCAAACCAAATCCTTATGCATACGACCTTGTTATGCTACAATAGACATAGTTGTTGGACAAATTTACAGACCTCCAACTAGGTCACAAGAAGTTTTGGCGTTGCTTTCGTGGAATTTACGCTGACTAGCAATTTGTAATCAATTTGAGTTTTTTTGTATATTTTTGTAAACATGTGCATACTTATGTAGTTCACTAACATTTCTTCTGTAAAAATGTACATATCTTGTACAAACTGCATGGTTTTATTTTTTCTCTTTTTGTAAAGTCTCTATTTTCAACCTTATGTTTTGCTTGCACACAAATTCACTAGTGGAAAAAGGGATATTAGATAAGTTCTGGAACGTGTATTAAATCGGTTCATAAACCGATCTAATATGAGGCAATGTAGTATGTTTGTAACTTATTAGATCAGTTATATACAGTCGATCTAATGTATCAATATTAGATCGATATCTGATACTCGATCTTACATTATTTAGCATGAATGCATCACGATCAAGTAGTTTAGATTGGTTGTGGTCTAACCCGATCTAATAGGTTGCACACTTTTAAAAAAAACAAGTATTAGATCGGTTATGCCCTTAACCGATCTAATATATCATATATTAGATCGGTTAAGGCCATAACCGATCTAATACTTGCTGTTTTTTTAAAAGTGCGTTTTGTAATTACAACTAACCAAAACTGTTTCATTATAGACCAAAACAATATAGACAATGCAGTTCCAACAGTTTATAGAGTACATAATTAAACACCAATTCAAATCCAACAATGGATTTGAAATATTTCCTAAGTGAAAGAAAACTAATGCAACAAAGGAAAAGATTTACATATAAACATTTTTATGTTGCAAGAAATATTTGGCCCATCCAGTCCTCACTTCATTAATATTTTCAGATCCCAATGGTTCAACATTGTTAAAAACCTGTAGTTCAAAGCAGTGAATGCTTATTAGTTAAGTATTTCATAAAAACATGTTTCAAAGAGGAGTCTTTTGATTCCTTACTTCATCCCAAGAATCTTTCAGAGTAGCACGAACTATGGTCCACATCCAGTACATGACATAGTATCCACACTCAAAACTTCCTTTTTTCTTATTACACTAAGAAATCAAATTTATAGTAATTAATATATGAAAAAAGTACAAATCATACAATATAAAAGATGGAAACTTATACCTTAGGATAAATCACTTTGAAATTTTATGTGGATGAAGTTGATTTACCACCTAACACATTGTACACATTCAGAGCACTAAAAAGTTAAGTCACTAGCCAATTACAACATATTTCATGACATAAATAACACATTATAAAGTGACTACGACATACCTCTGTAGTATATTTCTCATGGCAATGAGCATAACCAAACTACAATATTCTCCATTGGACAAATAATCACCAATTGCCAATGAGACCTAAACAAGAAATATAATTAGTGATTTGAATTAGTTAATTAATAGCTAAAATGACTAAGATGAACTTACACATGAATATAAGGTGCCATGTAAATTCTTTTCTTTAATTTCCTCATCCAATTTTGAATGTATGTCTAACATTCCATATGTTTATTTCCAAACTTTTGTATATGCTGAGGCTTAAGGAAACCATAGACATCAGCATTCCCTGTTTTGGAAACATATTCCTTTATATACATGCATTCAAACCATTAAGTTTAGAGACAATTATTGATTTCACAATATAACATAAAATGTACTCATAGTATCCGTAATTGAATAACTGTAATGTTCAACATCTGATGCCCCTAAATGATTTTGTACACATCGTTCATATGGACATATAGATGTATATCACTATTGTCAACACCGAAGACTATTTTATTCCAAGGAATGGCAAGTGGTTTTTGAAAAATGAATTGGACTAATATTTTGCTTGGGTTGGGGTTGAGAATGGCAATCAGGGTTAAAAGAACATGCAACTGGGGTTGGTGCTCTCATTAGTTTCTGTCATTTGTTATTAAGACCTCTAGAAAAGTTCCTACACAATAACAAATAATTTCCATCCCTATTTGACTAAAATGAATGAACTTGATAAAAGATCAAGTTCATAAAATCAGCCACAAACGAAAAATTCACTCTTATGCTTTGAATTTCAAAGTAAATTGTTTGGACGAATTGACCAATTTTATGTGCACTAAAATTCCAAGAGCAGCAATCTAACGCCTTCACCAAATTCAAATCCCAAAAAGGCAGCCAACGATTTCAATGTAATGAAGTTTGGAGGATTTGACCTTTATTAATGCAAGTGATGGTAATCTTCCAATGGAGGTAGGAGTAGCAGCAGAACAACAGAACAAACACAGCAGCGGTGACAATAGCTCAAGCAACTTCAAAATGAGGTAGGAGCACTTACGGAACAAACACCATGGACCATTGAACGATGACTGCAATGTCAATAGAGGTGCGGCGGTGGCGTCTCCGTCGAGGTGACTCATGGTCTTTTAGAATGCAATCGAAATGGTTCGTGGTGCGATGACAACAAAGGTTCATGGTGTGGCGACAACGGAGGCTCATGGTGCGACGATAGCGGCGGTTCATGGTGCAATGACAACGAAGATTTGTGGCATGGAGGTGGTGGTTCATGGCGTGGAGATTTGCGAAGCAAAACGGAGAGGTTTCATGGTTCGCAAACAGAGAAGAAAGTAATAGAGAGGTTTCGTGTTTTGCAAACAAAGAAGAAAGCAACAAAGAGGTAGAGGTCTATAGAGCAAAATGGAGAACAAGATGAACAGTGGAAAAGATGCACAGTGAGGCACGAGCGAGAGAGGAAAGGGTTTCGCGGGTTTGTGCAGAAAACATGAGATCAGTTTTAATTATAATCGATCTAATATTTAAAGGGATCAACTTTTTTTAATTTAAATAAAAGAATGTTAGATTGGTTCCCCCCAAAATTGATCTAATGTATACATTTTACATCAGTTCCCCACACAACCGATCAAAAGTAATTCAAGTTATTTTCAAAATTGCCACCGCATATCTGTTAGATCGGTTCCTATACAACCGATCTAATATGCCTGATCTAATATCCCTTTTTGCAAACAAGAGGTAAGTTCAAAAGATGCATATTCCTTTTTTCTGGTTTAGAATTTTGTGTTTTTTGTTATTGAAAAGAGATCTCACAAAAGAGACAACAAAATCATAATTCCTCTAAAAATATTCAGAACAACTTTGGTGTAAGTTTTGGTGTTGAAAGGAAAATTTTGCAAAAGATCTGCTCTTAAGTTGAAATTTGTCAACTCTGACCTTTAATGCTTGTTCTATGCATAACTTTTTCCACAAATATCCAATTTAGTTGATTCTTTTTTTATTACGTTCTAGATTCAATTATATTTAATTTGAATGTAAAAACATGATTTTTGGAGGTCTACGAAAGGTGTAGTTTAATTTTGAAAATGAAAAATGGATTATAGATGACAACTTTGACCTTTACTAATTGTTTGATGCATCACCGTTACCATAGTTATCCAATTGGGTTGATTCTTTGTGCATTACATTATTGATTCAATGATCTTTAAATTGAACGTAAGAACATATTTTTTAGAGATATGTGGAAAGTGTAGTTTAAACAGATTAGCCTTATCATCTATTGAAAAAAATGGTTAAATAAAACTGATTTCGATAATTTAATAGATAATGTTGCATAAAAAAAAATCTCAAATCCTTGAGTTGCCCCTGCTTACATACATGTTCTAAATTCCATGTGGGATTTTTTTTTGTATTATTATCCCATTCTTAATGTAAGGCCCAATTACTTTTAGGCCTTATTTTAAAAAGCCATTCCAAAACAGATGGGCATAGGGCTAGCCCAAAGGATAAAATGCGACCCTAGATCTGCCGTAACTCACTCATTCTACTCTTTCACAAAACCTTAGAGCTGCAGCCACCTCCCTTTCTGCTAGGGTTTTGCTTCCACTGTGACGTTGAACTAGGAGGACTCGTTGCTCCACGTAAGTATCTCTTTCTCACTCATACTGATCCCCATAATCATCCTCCGTATTTCCAATTAGGGTCTCTTGTTAACCCCGTTTCTTGGTTTTGTTCCACTTTTATTTCAGCTCGTTAGTTCGTTCCTAGAGCTACTGTGCTCGTTGTCGTGCCGTCAAGGTCCTTACTAACCCTTTTCCAGGTAAGGAAAGTAAGGGTTTTGGGGCTTAAATGATTTTTTTGCTGTAATAGTGTCTGTTGGGTGTTGTATGAACTGTATGATTGCGATGAATATGTGAAATCCCTTGTACTGCAATTTGGGTGCGAATACATGACTGTTGCAGGGAGAACAATGGCGGGATCTATTGCTCTCGCCTAAGCGATACTGACTCGCCCAGGCGAGACATGCAGGAGCAGACTAGGGGTTTCACGAAGTCCTGCTCAAGCGGAGAGCTCTGGTTTTGAGCGAGGCACTGTCTCTCTTAGGCGAGAGACGCTCGCCTAAGCCAGAAGGCGTGGAAGCTTTGCGACGCTGATGTAGTCTAGCCTAAGCGAGGAGCCTTACCTTTGGGCGAGGGGTTGTCTCGCTCAAGCGAGGCAGGGTTCGCCTAAGCGAGGCAGGGTTCGCTTAAGCGAGCCAGCGAAAGTCTCCTAGTGCCTTGTTGCGATCTCGCCTAAGCGAGGGTCTACCGCCTAAGCGAGAGCACCCCTCTCGCCTGAGCGAGGGCTCCTAGGTTGAGCGAGATCTGCTGCAGGTTGCATGGTTTTCTTCACTTGGTTAATTGGATTGTTTAAATTATGATATATTTTGTATGATGCATGAGGCATGTGAAATAAAATGCATGGTATGATCTGTGGTTATAAATTGGATAGATGTGATTGAGTGATCATGGCATGTGAAAATAATGAGAGGGTTAGAAATCAAAGAGGCAAGGTATTGGTATGAGATGAAGCTCTATGCTCATGAATTGGGAATAACCAGTGGTATGGATTCAACATGTGATACGAATGAGGATTGGTTACAGAGGTTGGTATGAAATTATAAGCATGATGAGTATTCTTTTATTGTTTGTTTATGATTGGTCTGTGGTCAGTATGTAATCCCTTGGAATCTCTAGGTGAGATTTCAGGGTCATGCTTCAGTGGTTGGGACGTAATTCCATAGCCCCTATTAGTGGGTGTCCATGGTGGTGCCCCATCTATATAATTTGGTAAGGATTCAAGGTAAGGTTGTATCCTGACACTCTAAGGAGTCAGTTAGTCTCACTTAGAGCAGACTGACTCTTGTGGTGAGAGTAGTAGGAGGCCTAAAACTCATTAAGGGCTAACCTTGCGTGTGGAGGATTGATTCATTGTAACACTTGTAACATATAGCTCGGGGGTGAGCAAAGGTATGCACCACAAGTGCAAGCATGTGCTAAATCTGACCAGATTATATGTATCCGGATGAGTCAGGTCGAGTCTTAGAGTATTGATTTGAAAGTCATAACATTCTTGGATGATGTATGTATATTACACTGTGAAAGTATATCTGATTGCATGATAAAAATCTTTTTGGCTCTAGCTTACCATTTACTTATTTGATTGCCTTGTATGTTGCTCTTCTACCTTTGCAATGATTATTAATTTATTGATGGGAGCAGATGCGAGAGGTAATCGTGGTCAACAGGGGAGAGATGATTCTGCTGCATAGTCTACTCGGGCAGGACTTCATGTTCTTATTGGGCTTTTCTTTAGGGCTATGGCCCAGGTACCAGTCCGTCTCTTAGATTCCTATTTAATTCTATTAAACTTTAGAACTTGTTTCTTTTTGGGGCATCGTGGTGTGCCTTGGATTGTAAGGAGTTAGTTTTAAAACTCCAGGACTGCGCTACTACTTTATCTTTGTGTGACGCTTTCTTTAATTACCTTTATTAATTAAATGGGGTGTTACATTTATGGTATTAGAGCGGTCATTCGTTAGGTTTGTGGACTTGGATGTCCGCTTAGCTTTCTCTGTGTATTTTTTAGTGTTCTTAGTTAATTCTTATCTTATCAAGCCTAACCAAGTGTTTTTCTGTGTGCCACTGAACTATGGCACCTCTTCGTAGGACCTTCCAACCCTCTCAAGGCGATGTACCTGATATCGCCAAAGCTATAGAGGCGATGGTAGCTGCTATGACGCAGCAAAGCATGACAATGATGCAGTAACACGAAGCATCGATGCAACGACAAGCAGTGTCGCTTGAGCAACAACAGCTAGTAATGCAGCAGATAGAGGTTGCAAGAGTAGCTGCTGAGGATGCTCACAAGCAGCACATGGAGGCCCTCCGCCAGCTAGAGGAGAACAGGGCGACTGCCCTTGCCTTTGGACCTGAGCCACGACCTACAGTCAGGGAGTGGAGTCTGGAGGACTTTCTGAAACACCATCCGATGAAGTTTGATGGGAAGACTAGCCCTAATGCCGCAGACCAATGGATGAAGGATCTAGAGCACATCTTTGATGCGAATATGTGCCCTGCGGAGAACAGGTTGGCGTCCTCAGTGTATATGCTCACAAGAGAGGCGGAACATTGATGGATCAGCATGAAATCCATCACGAAAGAGCGAGAGGAGCTAGTGACTTGGGAGGCCTTCAAGGGGAAATTCCTCTCGGAATATTTCTCAAACAGTGTCTGGTATGCCAAGAAGGTGGAATTCCTCCAATTGACCTAGGGAGGGAAATCTGGGACTGAGTATGCTGCAAACACCTCAGCCGCTTTTACACTCTACCGCTCGACAAAAAATGGAGATGTCGCAAATTCGAGAATGGTCTTTGCGGTGATATTCGATTGATGGTGGCTCCCTTGTCCACCAAGGATTTTGCTGCTCTGGTGGAGAAGGCCAGAGTGATGGAGATGATGGAGAAGATGGAGAAGGTCAGCGCCCACAACAACCACATCAACCACAATAACGACAGAGGATTGGTGGACCATCTGGGTCCAAACCTAGACACGAGGAGCGGAGGAGGCCATATGATAAACCCAACCATCAGTCCCAAGGGTCTAGGAGTTTTCCTCCCCAGCAGGGCCGAGTGCAGTGCTATATATGTGGAGGCCCTCATCTGAGGAGTGCCTGCCCACGCATGGAAGGCTACCGCCGGTGCAACAATTGTAGCAAGAAAGGCCACTTTGGGAATGACTGTCCCACCCTTGCTAGTTAGTGACACGCCCTCCAATTTAGACTCTTGCTCAGAACCAACAGAGGCACCGAGGCAACAGGCCTCAGGCGACAGGCCGAGTGTACGCCATGTAAGCAGCAGAAGCTGCAGGTTCAGGTAACCTTGTGATAGGTGATTGCATGTTAGCTGGAAAATCATGTTGTGTGTTGTATGACTCTGGAGCAACACACTCTTTTGTGTCAAATACTTGTGTGGAAAGGTTGGATCTGTCGGTGTGTGAACTGCTATGCGAACTTGTGGTGTCTACTCTGGCATCGGGTTTAGTCAGGACGTCGTCCTTATGTGTTAGATTTCCAATGGAGGTGGAAGGGCGCAGATACAAGGTGAATTTGATATGCCTACCTCTACAAGAGTTGGAGGTAATCTTAGGGATGGATTGACTCTCTGCCAATCGCATTCTTATAGATTACCGAGAAAAGAAGTTGTTATTCCCTGACTCAAAGGAACTACAAGAGGACATATAGTGTTACATAATCTTCACACATCTTGAGGTGGAGAAAGGGGAAGGGACGTTAGTTTTACCGGTCGTGCATAAGTTTGAGGATGTATTACCGGATAAGGTGCCAGGATTGCCTCCAAATAGAGAGGTGGAGTTCTCTATTGACCTGGTACCAAGAACAGGCCTGGTATCGATGGCCTAGTATCGCATAGCTCCGGCAGAGTTGGTGGGGCTTAAGAAACAAATAGAGGAGTTGTTGGGGAAGCAGTTTATCCGGCCCAGTACTTCGTCGTGGGGAGCACCAGTGTTGTTGGTAAAGAAAAAGGATGGGAGTTCACGTCTGTGTGTGGACTACAAGCAGTTGAACAAAATGACAATCAAGAATAAATACCCTCTCCCGAGAATTGATGACTTCATGGATCAGCTGCATGGGTCATCAGTGTTCTCGAAGATAGATCTGCGGTCAGGATACCATAAAATTTTGGTGAAGGCTGATGATGTGCAAAACACAACATTCAGGTCCCAGTATGGACACTACGAGTATGTGGTTATGCCTTTCGGTGTGACCAATGCTCCGATAGAGTTCATGGACTATATGAACAGGATCTTCGGGCCATTCCTAGATAAGTTTGTCGCGGTCTTCATTGCAGACATCCTTATCTATTCCAGAGCCCAGGAGGAGCATACCGAGCATCTGAGACTAGTGCTTGGTGTCTTGAGAGAGAAACAATTATATGCCAAGTTGTCTAAGTGCGAGTTCTGGATGGATGAAGTCAAGTTTTTGGGGCACGTGATATCTGCACAGGGTATTGCATTGGACCCAACAAAGGTGAAGGCAATGGTAAAGTGGGAAAGTCCCAAGTCTGCAACAGAGATACGAAGTTTTGTGGGTCTAGCCGGCTACTATAGGAGATTCATAGAAGGATTCTCCAAGATAGTGGCGCCTCTGACACAACTCACTTGGAAAGACCAACCTTTCACTTGGACAGATAAGTGCGAGGAAAGTTTCCAAGAGTTGAAGAGAAGATTGACGAGCGCCCCTATATTAGTGATCCCCGATGTTGGGAAACCTTTCGAAGTCTATTGTGATGCTTCTCACATGAGGCTTGGTTGCGTGTTAATGCAAAAGAAGAAGGCGGTGGCGTATACTTCAGGACAACTTAAGGTGCATGAGCGTAACTACCCCACTCATGACCTAGAGTTGGCGACCATAGTGTTTGTTTGAAGATCTGGAGGCATTATCTATATGGTGCCCAGTTTCGTGTGTTCAACGATCATAAAATCCTCAAGTATCTGTTTGATCAGAAGGAGCTGAACATGAGGTAGAGGAGATGGATGGAATTCCTGAAGGATAATGACTTTGAGCTCCTATACCACCCAGGGAAGGCGAATGTAGTTGATGCCTTGAGTAGGAAGACTGTACATACTGCACACCTTATGATCAAGGAGGTGAGACTACTGGAGAAGTTCAGGGATATGAAGTTGCAGGTGGAGTTGGGATCTGAGTTCATTAGATATAGCACCCTGACTATATCTAGTGACTTCTTGGGCTCAATCAGAGAGAGGCAGTTGTTGGATGTAGTCTGAACAAAGTTAGAGAACAACTTGGGTCAGAGGAGACTAGAGATTTTGCCTTGGGTAATGATGGGATATTAAGATTTCAAGGCAGAGTGTGTATACCAGATGACGCAGAGGTAAAGAAGTTAATCCTTGAAGAAGGACGTAAAAGTTGCCTTCGTCTACACCCCGACATGACTAAGATGTACCAGGATCTCAAGGAAACCTTCTGGTGGCAGGGGATGAAGAAAGATGTGGCTCAATTCGTATCAGCGTGTTTAACATGTCAAAAGGCAAAGGTGGAGCATCAGAGACCCGGTGGGAACCTACAGCGCTTGAAAATGTGGAAATGGGATAGCATCTCCATGGATTTTGTGAACCATTTACCATGGACCTTTAGAGGGTACGACACCATCTGGGTCATAGTGCACCGACTGACCAAGAGTGCTCATTTCTTGGCGATGAACCTGAGGATGCCTATGGCCAAGTTGGCCCAGCTGTACATTAGAGAGATAGTGAGGTTACATGGGGTACCGTCAAATATAGTGTCAGACAAAGATTCGCGGTTCACTTCACGGTTTTGGCAAACGCTGTAGAGTGCTATGGGTAGCAAGCTCACCATGAGTTCAACTTATCATCCTCAAACCGATGGTCAATCTGAGAGAACGATTCATCACTTGAGGATTTGCTACGAACATGCATATTGGATCCTCTGGGTGCTTGGGATGAGATACTGCCCCTGATAGAGTTCACCTACAACAATAGTTTTCATGCGAGCATTGGCATGGCGCCATATGAGGCTCTTTATGGTAGAAAATGTAGAACTCCCCTATGTTGGTATCAAGATGGAAGGGTGGTGTTTGTTGGACCTGAACTGTTAGAGAAGACCACTAAGAAAGTGAGAATGATGAGAGATAGGATGCAGGCTTCTCAGAGTAGACAGAAAGCCTATGCGGACCGCAGGAGGAGACCCTTGGAGTTCGCGATAGGAGATCAATTGTTCTTGAGGGTGACCTGAACCACTGGTGTGGGAAGGGCTCTCCGCTCAAGGATATCGAGAAGGATTGGACCAGTGGCATATGAGATAGCTTTGCCTCCTCAGTTGGTAAATCTTTATCTGGTGTTCGATGTTTCGCAGTTGAGGAAATATGTGTTTGATTTGACTCATGTGTTAGAAGCCGAGGATATACAGATCAGAGAGGACTTCACTTTTAAAGTATTACCCATCGCATTGGAGGAGAGTCACGTTGAGGAACGCCAAGGAAAACCCATCAGTCTAGTCAAAGTCATTTAGGTTCGGAAGATGGGTAACTTTACTTGGGAGTTGGAGGCGGATATGAGGAGATCACATCCACATCTTTTTACCTGGTAAGTTTTCATTTTTGAGGTCAAAAATTTTCTTGTTGGGGAGAATGTAAGGCCTAGTTACTTTTAGGCCTTATTTTAAAAAGCCATTCCAAATCAGATGGGCTTAGGGCTGGCCCAAAGGATAAAACCCAACCCTAGATTTGCCGTAACTCACTCATTCTACTCTTTTAGAAAACCTTAGAGCTGCAGCCACCTCCCTCTCTGCTAGGGTTTTGCTTCCACTATGATGTTGAACTAGGAGGACTCGTTGCTCCACGTAAGTATCTCTTCCTCGCTCATACTGATCCTCATTAATCATCCTCCGTATTTCCAGTTAGGGTCTCTTGTTAACCCCGTTTCTTGGTTCTGTTCAACTTTTATTTCATCCCGTTAGTTCGGTCCTAGAGCTACTATGCTCGTTGTCGTGTCGTTAAGGTCCTTACAAACCCTTTTCCAAGTAAGGAAAGTTAGGGTTTTAGGTCTTGAATGATTTTTTGCCTGGATTAGTGTTTGTTGGGTATTGTATGAATTGTATGATTGCGATCAATATGTGAAATGCCTTGTACTGCAATTTGAGTGCAAATGCATGACTGTTGCAGGGAGAACAGTGGCGAGATCTATTGCTCTTGCCCAAGCGGGACTGACTCGCCCAGGCGAGACATGCAGAAGCAGACTAGGGGTTTCACGAACTCCCGCTCAGGCGGAGAGCTCTGGTTTTGAGCGAGGCACTATCTCGCTCAGGCGAAAGACGCTCGCCTAAGCGAGGAGGCGTGGAAGCTTTTGAACGTTGATGTAGTCTAGCCCAAGCGAGGAACCTCACCTTTGGGCGAGGGGTTGTCTCGCTCGGGCGAGGCAGGGCTCGCCTAAGCAATCCTGCGAAACTCTCCTAATGCCTTGTCGCAATCTCACCTAAGCGAGGGACTACCGCCTAAGCAAGAGCACCCCTCTCGCCTTAGCGAGGGCTCCTAGCTTAAGCGAAATTTGCTGCAAGTTGTGTGGTTTTCTTCACTTGGTTAATTGGATTGTTTAAATTATGATATATTCTGTATGATGCATGAGGCCTGTGAAATAAAATGCATGGTATGATATGTGGTTATAAATTGGATAATTTGTGATTGAGTGATCATGGCATGTGAATATAATGAGCTAGTTAGAAACCAAAGAGGCATGGTATTGGTATCAGATGAAGCTTTATACTCATGAACTGGGAATAACCAGTGGTATGGATTCAACATGTGATACGAATGAGGATTGGTTACAGAGGTTGGTATTAAATTATAAGCATGATGAGTATTCTTTTATTGTTTGTTTATGATTGGTCTGTGATTAGTACGTAATCCCTTGGAATCTCTATGTGAGATTTTAGGGTCGTGCTTCAGTGATCGGGACGTAATTCCATGGGCCCTGTTAGTGGGTGTCCATGGTAATGTCCCATCTGTATAATTTGGTAAGGATTCAAGGTAAGGTTGTATCCTGACACTCTAAGGAGTCAGTTAGTCTCACTTAGAGCGGGCTTACTGTTTGGTGAGAGTAGTATGAGGCCTGAAACTCATTAAGGGCTAACCTTGTGTGTGAGGGATTGATTCATTGTAACACTTGTAACACAAAGCTTGAGGGTTAGCAGCTCGGGGATGAGCAGAGGTATCCACCACAAGTGCAGCATCCGCTGAATCCGACCAGATTATATGTATCCGGATGAGTCAAGTCGAGTCTTAGTGTATTGATTTAAAAGTCATAATATGCTTGGAAGATGTATGTATATTGGACTGTGACAATATATCTGATTGCATGATAAAAATCTTTTGGGCTCTAGGTTACCCTTTACTTGTTTGATTGCCTTGTATGTTGTTCTTTTACCTTTGCGGTGATCATCAATTTATTGATGGGAGCAGATGCGAGAGGTAATCGTGGTCAACAGGGGAGAGATGATTCTGCTACATAGTCTACTCGGGCAGGACTTCATGTTCTTATTGGGCTTTTCTTTAGGGCTATGGCCCAGGTACCAGTCCGTCTCTTAGATTCCTATTTAATTCTATTAAACTTTAGAACTTGTTTCTTTTTTGGCATCGTGGTGTATCTTGGGTTGTAAGGAGTTAGGTTTAAAACTCTAAGATTGCGCTACTACTTTATCTTTGTGTGACGCTTCCTTTAATTACGTTTATTAATTAAATGAGGTGTTACATTTAACTTTTCTCGTAATTTCTTTTCAAGATTTTAATAATTAATACAAATAATATTATATCATATTTTTTATTACTGGATAATTTTAAAATACTACGTTTATCTTTATTACACCACTTTAAACTTAAACTATTTGTTTCTCGTTGATTTAGTTTTGATCGTTCATTATTATGAATGTCGGTAAAAAGAAATTTATACCAATTTTGTAATTGAAAAAGATAATAATCGATATAAAAAGTTTTCATTTCTTTTTATGTTACTTTTGGAAATGACACAGAAAGCCTATATTTTATATCAGTTTTAGTCCTGTCATAGAAAATCGACTTGGGGAATAGGAATGTCATTAATATAAGTCACTTTAACAGGCATAGAAAATACTTTTTCTTATGATAATTTTATTTCTTTTCCTACTACTTAATAACAAAACTTGCATACAAAATTTATCTAGACCAGACTTGAATATCAACACAGAAATTTAGATTGAATCCTAATAATATAATACAATCCTAACCTAATTAACATATATAAATTATGTAAAGCTTTTAATATTTACATGTAAATTGATAAAATATCATATATATAAATTATGTAAAGCTTTTAATACTTACATGTAAATTGATAAAATATCATATATTTGATAATTATATTTCAATGATGGTAAGATTAATTATTTATATTTGTTGCAATGTACTACATCTTCTTTCTATAAACATATGTAAAAGTTAATGTACAAACAAATTGTATTAAGTATGGAACTTATAAGATTAAATTCTATAACACAACAAATACACATCTAAAATACTTAGGCAATGTATTTTTAATTGTTAAAAGTATTAGGTTTTTTTTTGTAACGAATGCATGAGAACTACAAAAGATTGTTGAGCAATAATTATTATCAATTACTAGTGACCCTTAAAGCTTTAAACAGTATTATATATATACAATTAAGTTTTACATAAATATGCATTAATTTATAAAATGTATATTTATTACTGCAAATAAGGTTCTAAGTATCGTGTCAATTTTCAAATGTCTCTAATAAATATGTTTATACCTCACTAACTTTATTCCCAACGGTTCCAATGACAAGAGGGTCAATAGATCCGTAAATCTAAACATTCTTCCTCTCAATACACATATATATAAATAACTTAAACATTGAAAATAAATAATATTATAATAACGTATTGAATATATTAAAACTTATTAAAGATAATAAAAGTTTACTTACATCAATCAAAATTGTTTAGTGATACACATGACATATTTTACACCTCAAAATTCTGCATGCCTGTGAATTCCACGTGGGGATTTTTTTTATTATTATTTGCCATAATTTCTTTTAAATATTGTTATTAATTATAACATAAATTGTTATATTAACTATTTTACGTCATAATTTTAAAATATTATGTTTTTTTTTACTTACATTTGTTCGAAAAATAACTCTTTTACCACCGAGAATAAATATATTAAATAAAGCAATTAAATTGTCTCAACCATATAATAGAATGGTATATATAAAACTAAAAAAAATAGATAAATATTATTTAGTGGACATTTCTCCGTAAAAAACCTAATGAGACAAACATTTAAGTTTTTTACTATCTTCAACCCCAAAACATTGTCCGGTCCAGAAAAACAAAAACTTGTTAATAAAATATTATCAGTCCTGGTTTAAATAAAATATAATATTTGTTTGAAAAATATAATATGTATTTAACAATTTATATCATTTTAAAAAATGTATATGGTATTCTAATTTTAAAAACTCATGATGTTAATGAGTAAGGTGAGAGCATAAGATATAATAACGGATCAAATATCAGAGATCAATCCTAAGTTGTAGAAAAAGTTCATATATATAAATCCTATAGCATTATATAAATTTTATTTTTTTGACAATCTTATCAAGATAATTTGAGATATTGTAAACTTTTTCTCTAAAGCTAAAGATTATTTTGGATTGTTGACAAAGTTCTAATGTGAAAGGTTTAAATCAAAGCGTAGGTCACAAAATATTGGAAAAATTATGTGAATAATATCTGCCATCAAATCCAAGTTTCAAAGGTAAGAGAAACTTTCTAAATCGTTATAATGACGTTAAAAAACGTTAAATCCATAATAATAGTAATAAAAAAAACTGTGATAATTTTTTTTCTAAATACATGTTTGTGCTAAAGTTGAGATGTAAGTTAATATTTCATACTATCATAATTCATTTCAGAAAACTACTATAGCATCTTTATGGTTTACGATTTTCGCAACTTAAACATAACAAAGATACTAATCTTGATCCATGAAAGATCCAATTAAAATGTGTTTTTCAATCTTCTTTTTCCAATTTATCTCTTTGTTTGTTTTTCTCCTCTCACATGTTCTAGATGACTTAATATGAAAGAAATTTATGTCCAAAGACAGAACCTAATCCCTTTAATAAACTAACGTCCATCAAGTTGATTTTTATTTTATTATAACTTCCCATAATAATCATAAGGTCCTGTCAACACCCAATTTCGTCCGGCTAAATAAATAATAGAATAAATAATAATTTGTTTTTTTTCAGAAAAAGGTAAAAAAAAAATAATAATAAAAAATAAAAAAAGTTTTCTCTTTGTTTTTTTTTT
>Ga0214544_1008984_pt1 | contig 16101 bp, 8 predicted proteins | sample CNSS3metaG_FD_160074 | JGI IMG/M metagenome (GOLD analysis project Ga0214544, IMG submission 160074) | Root nodule microbial communities from cowpea collected in UCLA plant growth center, Los Angeles, California, USA - CNSS3 | ecosystem: Host-associated > Plants > Roots > Nodule | place: USA...
ATTAAAATTATTTTAAAAAAATTTGGGACTGAAATCAAATCAAATTAACAAATATGAGGACCAAATTGAGATTCATACATTAATTTGACACGTGTCACCATATTAGATTGACACGTGGCACATTACAGAAGTGACATGTGGCATAAATATTTTTAAAAAAAATTTAAAAAAATTTAAAAAAAAATAAAAAAAATTCAAAAAAATGAGAAGCTGACACGTGGTACCTACTTAACGGTGTTAGTTCTCTACTAACGGAAAGGACCTAATTGATACTAATTTACAAAAATGAGGACCTAATTGAGACCAATAAAAATACGAGGACCAAATTGAGATTTTGCTACAAAAACGAGGATCAACGGAGTATTTTAACCAAAAAATAAAAACATTTGTGTGACTCTTTTATCTGCGGGTTGGTGAGCCAACCCGGATGAACCGGGTTCTAAATGAGCCGGGTCAAAAATCAATCTATATTAAAATTTGTGAAAAAATTTCAACCCAACCCGACCCGAACCCGTGGTGAGCCGGGTTGGCTCGCGGGTTCCAACCCATTTTCACAGCTCTATTTTCGGCGTTGAAGCTTTTTGACATTGTAGGTAAAGCTTCCTTCTTCATGTACAATTTTATTTTCAAAGTACTCATATTTATTTAGGTTTAGGGTTTTTTTAGAAGCCCCTCTTTTTTGGTCCCTTGTTTGCTTTGTGTTGTTAAATGTATGCCATATTAAATTTTTAAGATTTATTTTGTACTTGTGTCTTGGATTCAAATTTGGGAAAAATAATAATTTTTTCCTAGATGGTGATGTTGAGGAAGAAATGAAACCTTACGAGGGTGAGATAATTATTACTTTTCCCAAATTAGAATTCAAAATATATACAACATAAATCTTAAAACTATAACACGTGATACATCCAACAACACAAAGCACATGAAAACATGAGGACCAGAAAAACATGAGGACCGAATAAATAGGGACTTTGAAAAAAACACTAAATCCAAATAATATGACAGGAGCTCGAAAATAAAATTGTAAAGCAAAAAGGAAACTTTACCTACAATGTCAAACAACTCCAACACCGGAACAAAAGCAATGTGGACGAAACTTCACACTTGTCCACGATAGCGCGGTCTAGAAAATCACCCACTAAATCCTAAATATGGAACAAAATCAAAGGAGAGAGTGACAAAGCCAAAAAATTGCAGTGGATGATTGTGGAGAAGAACCATCGGCACTGCGAGAGCGAACACTAGTTTAAGGGATAGCGAGAGCAGCCAAAGAAGTTTTAAAAGCAAAAGTAAGGGAAAGAGTTCGTTTAAGGGATTTGTCTCTTTCGCAACCAATGTGGAAAAAGCTTTTAAAAAATAAAAATAAACAAAACTATAGACACGTAGGAGCCACATAGATGTTGTCAAATAATCATTTTCCTTCTAGTCAAATGTTTGTTCAAACTCTTTTTTTTTCTTCATCAAATTCAATAAATACGTACATATATTACTTTAAAATTAAAAAAACACAAGATATAAGTAATAAAAGAGTGAGTAATGCAATATAAAAGTATATATATGACCTAAATTGAAAAAACAAATTCCAAAACTTGAACCCTTTAAAACAATGTAATGATTTTCAAGCCATAAAAGAGAAAAAATTGTATTGAAGATAAGAGAATGATGTACAATCACTAGTGCAAATTTCACATACGAAATTGCCTTATATATGCCTTGGTTATAGTGAAATCGAAGTATATAAGGAGGCATTGGCATTTTTGAAATTTTTTTGAACTTATATACCTCGGTTGCCCAAATACCCGAAACAGTAACGAGTTTTCTGCCTCGGTTTCTTGAGATCCGAAGCCTATAACCCTTTCTGCTTCAGTTTTCGAGACCTGAAGCCAAAAAGTTGTGCAATATTTCAAATTTGCCCCTGTTAGCTTCACTATTGGCCTCAGTTATTAATTAACCTGAGGCAAAAGCTCTTTTTGGCACCGATTATTAATAGAACCGATGCCATATAGCTTATTTAGGGAACAAATTCGTGAATTGCAGATTCAGGCTCGCGTTTCTCTTCTCTTCTCCAAATTTCTCTACTACACTTCTGCCACTCCCAACTCCTCATTGTGTCACCGTTCTGCTGTCGTCACTGCCACCATCTGGTGCCCTCCCCTGTCGTAGCGCCCTCTTGCCACCGTAGCCACCTCGCGTTGCCCATCATCACTACCAGTGAGTTTGAAAAATGTGTTTTCGTGTTATGGATTTCATTTGCGTTGCCATTGATTTTTTTTCATTGTCACGTCTCCATTGTTTTGCTTCTTTTTCTTGTGTGAAGTGTTAATAGTGTTTTACATTTTTGTGGTTGAGTTCTAATGGAGGTTGCTGCCATGGTTTGTTTTGGGTTTTCTGCAATGCAGGTGCATGAACAAAGTGGTTGCGTGGGTCACATTTTGGTGTAGGTTGCGTTGTGATTGGATTGTGCAGGTTGCGTCATGATTGGAGTGTTTCCTTTCAGGCAGATCTGGTAGTGGTGGATTGTTCTTCTTCTCCGGCGAGGCTATGGCAAGTGCATGGGAAAGTTGCGACGTTGGTTGTTGTAGGGACATATGGTTTCGGTTGTGTGTAGAACCGAGGCAGAATGGAGAGTTTCTGCCTCGGTTGGGACCTGAGGCCAAAAGCAGTGACTTTTTTGCCTCACCCTAATATGCCTCGGTTCTAGAACCAGGATAGAATTGCGAAAATAACCGGGGCCAAAAGCTCTTACTGCACTAGTGAATATATAGCACATGTTATACATGATTCTTTGATTATGGTTAGCATTAAGACCCTACAAATAAGTAAGGTAAACAAGTAACGTTTATAATCATTAATTGATTATTACATTAATTAAAATAACTAACAATATTAAAAGGTGATATTGGATGCATAAATATGCACAAATCAATATATCTTATTTATAATTCCCCCTTCAAAGTTATGGGTTAGAGAGCCACTCCAAGTTTGTTTATCTCTTAGTTGGTTGAATCGTGTATTAGTTAATTAATGTTTGAGTGAGATAGTTAGAAACTTGATCTTGATCAACTGATGGAACATAGGCTACAACAATTTTTGTTTTGCAACACTTGATCTATGATGTAATGCATATCAATCTCAATGTGTTTTGGTCGAGCATGCATAATTGGATTTCAAGCTAAAGCTTTGGCACTTAAGTTATCTCACCATAATGTTGATTTTCTTAGTAGAGAGAATTTCAACTTATCAAGGAGCAAATAAAGGACTAAGAGACAAAAGTGTTTCACCAAGAAAGACACATTAACCAACCATGAATTTTCTATCATTCACACTTGTGGCCTAACTTGCATCTGAGAACCTAATTCAAGTCAATGGATGGTTTAATGTGTAAACAATGGTGAATGTACCTTGAAGATACCTAAGTATTCTTTTGATACCTTGTCAATGATTTATAGTGGGAGAGCTCATGAATGGGATAAGCTTATTTACTATGAATCCTATGTCAAGTCTTGTGTTTGTTAAGTATTGCAATTCTTCAATAGCTTATCTGAAAATGGTTGGATCTTGTAATTTCTCTCTTCAACTATAAATTGTTTGTCGGTTACCATAAGTGTTGGACAAGGTGAAGCATTCTCCATATTGAATTTCCTCATAATGTCCCCTATGTACTTTGATTGTATCAAGTACATACCACTTGTGTCTCTTTGAACTTGTATACCTAAGAAGTAGTGTAAGTGATCAAGATTCTTAAGAGAAAACACAATATTGAGTTTGCTTGTTGGAGGACTCTAAAAGTTTGGTGTTGTGTCCAATGACAATTATATCATCCATATATATATATATATATATATATATATATATATATATATATATATATATATATATATATATATAAATAAGTGAAAACATATATAATGTTATGTTTTGTTTGATATATATTTCGGTACTGTTGTTTGTAAATATTAACTTCTTTTGAAAAACTTTAACAAGAAGAAGTATAACTATGCTTTATACATCTATTTATGTATGTATGCCCTCTAAAAATGAACTTGTCTATTTATGGATTTGTTACACTCTTTTTCTTTTTTCTTTTGTAACCCTTCATTTTCTATAAGCCATATATATATATATATATATATAACATTTTATTATGCTTTAATAATGCAATTCTACGATCAAATTTAAAACAAAAACTTAACCATAGAATCATATATAAAATTTAACATATGGAAAAGAAAAAGGTTTTTAAAATAATAACGTCACTTTTTCCTCAAATATCTATGTGTTTGTTGATGAAAACAAATATACAATTTCATTGTTAACAATAGTGAAACAAATAATCAAATTAATAGAATAATTTATTTAAGTGTGAATTATATTTTTGTGATCCCTTTTAATTTTTGTCATTACATTACAAAAATATTATTGATAAATGATTAATTTTAATGACAAAAAATAATTTATATAATAACAAATTTAGATATTAATTTATAAATAAAAAATTATTAATAATTAATATGATTTTAAAAGTTATAATTAGTGTCTAAAATAATAATTAAAATAATTTTTATTATGAATTTTTTGTCACACAACTTTTATGTGTAATATTTTGGCCCAGCTCATGATTATGCTCTTGTTTTTTTTTTTTGCTGAGCATTTAACAACACAACCTTATGGTATAAACCAACCAATGGAGAAGGTTCTTAAAAAGCATGAAAAGAAAGTCATGGTGTTCTCTAGATTCCATCTTAGGGTTGTCCTCAGTAAAGGTGAAAGCAGTAACATGGTTTTGGAACAAGTGACTAGGGATAGCAAAACGGGTCAGCCCGACCCGTTTTGGCCCGGCCTGTTTTTGGCTCGCTTTAAATGGGTCGGGCTGGGCTGGCCCAACAAGGCAAAACGGGTTGTGTTTCTGGGGCACGGTCCGCAGGCTGGTGAGCTGGCGGGCTGACCCGCCATCATTTTCCTGATATGTTTATTTTGTAGTCCAAAATCAGATTTTAATTTTTTTCATTTCAAATTTAGTTGACTGAATATTGTCCCAATATATAAATGTACTAGTAGTGACTATAATAATAGTCAGGGTGGTCTGCATATGCATTAATACAATACAATAGTCCATCATCAAAGTTCAAACAAATTGAAATGATTAAAAACAAAATGTAAATGACGTTTGGCTCTTTCATAGTCATCAAGGTCACGGTTGCAGTTGCAACATCAATAACAAGTCTGAATGAGAATACTTTAGGCATGGAACATAACCAAAGTGCAAGCTACATAAAAAAAAAACAAAAGCATTAATTATCACAGTGAATATACAAATACAATGTGTTGCAGAAGCATATAAAATAAACCCTCCAAATCAATAGGAGCAATGGTAATATACAAATACAATGGTGTTTGCAAGTGAATACTGCACTTATAAATAATCACAGCAGAGTGATATTAAAGTTCACAGCAAGTATATAGTTACAACAAATGTAATAAAAGGAAGGCACGCACGAAAACAGTTTTCAGCACAAAACCGTGTGCTAAAATATCAACAGTTTCAGCACAAAACCGTGTGCTAAAATATCAACAGTTTCAGCACAAAATATCAACATTAGGAGTTCAAAACAGCAACACAATACCATTATACCATTATACAATAGTCAAATAACATTTTACTACACAAACATCAACAAACAATCCAGACCAATCGTTCATCTCAATTGAAAGCAATGGATCGATATGGTTACCTGAATATTGCTCCAATCCAAATAAGCGGCAGCAGCTACGCAAATTGAAATTGGGGAAGATTTAACGATGAACATCGATTAACAACAGCAGCAACAATAATTACGATTCATGATTCACAGAATGGGTCGTGGTGGTCGGAAATCACAAAATCAGAAATTTAGGGTTAAGAAAATTGGGAATTTAGGTTACAAATCGGGAGAAATGGAACCACAACGCAAATTAGGAACATACCTATCTTCGCGGTGGTCGTGGCGGTCGGAATCGTCCGCCAATCGCAGTCCGACGGTGGCTCCGCTGTTTTCGCGGTGGTCGTGGACGCTGTTTTCTTGAAATAGCCAATGACGTGGTGGATGTCAAGGTGGAGGAGAAGAGAAGCGGGTATGGCCAGCGGCGACGACGTGGTGGCCTATGTGTTTCGTGGTGGCCAGCGACGACGTGAGTGGAAGAGAAGCGAGCGCAGAGAAATGAAATCGCAGAGAGAGAGTGCAGAGGGAGAGATTGGGTGGGTGGGGAGCGCAGACAGAGTGTGTGAGGGATACTGAAATATGCACGTGGAGTTTTTTTTGGTACGGGCCGCGGGCTGGCCCGTTTTGGCCTGCGGATTGGCCCGACGGACCAGCAGGCTTGACGGGCCGGACTGTATGGGAGTTGGCGGGCTGAATTTCTTGACTCGGCCCATGTTTTTTTTGTCGGGCTGCCGGGCCAACGGTCGACCCGGCCCATTTTGCCATCCCTACAAGTGACTCATGCATTGGAGCTTCCACTCCATCACAGAATCCAAAAGCTGGAAGCAAGGTGGTATATTGAATCTTATGCTAAAAGAACAGACTCAAATCGACTGCTACTTGAAGCAGCAAAACTTGACTTCAATATTGTGCAGTCAACACTGCAAAATGATCTCCGACAAATGTCTAGGTCAGTTTGAGTTGGAAAATCTACAACTCTTTTTCTCCATTAACTAAAAGTATGCGTGTTGCAACTTTATCACACAACAATGATTGGTTTTCTTGAAAATAAAAATCTAGCGCACTAACAAATCCTGGTCAACTATCCATCATGAATGTTAAACGATTGATCCTATTATTGTACTTTTGAAAAACTATACATGTTTTGAAAAAAGTCATGATTATGTGATTCTCCACTTAAATTGTTTAATCAATTACGTATATATGCTTTCACTGTTTTAATTATGTGAGAAAGAAAATAGATAAGGACAAAAAAAAAAGGAAAGTGGTAGGGGAATAGTTATTAAATGAAAGTTTTAACTATATTGTCTTGAGGAAAGAGACGTGTGCACAAAAGTGAGGAGAAAGAAATATAAAACTTTATCACAACTTAATTTTAATTAAACAGAAAAAAATGTAAATAACATTTAGTGTTAACTAAGATAATTACTTTCTTAAAAGAAATAAATAGATACCTTATTTTTCATTATTACATTGCAATGAAGGTGGTGGAGGGGAATGGGACTAGCCTCAAAGTTAAGCTTCAGTCGAGACAGACTTATGGAATACTTCTTTTGGACTGTTGGAATGCTCTTAAAAAACATGGACAAAATATTCTACCCTACCTCACTAAAGCAGTATGTTAGCTCATAATTTATAGCAATTATTTCTTACATATTATATATACATGTTAGTGATATATTGAGATTAGTTTTGTTTTTGAATTGAATTACACAGTGGTGTGATTTGTTGAAAGCATTCCTACAAGAAGCCAAATGGAGTCACGACAAACACTTGCCAACACTCGAGGATTACCTCAACAATGCATGGGTCTCATCTTCCGGTGTAGTTATACTCATGCTTTTTTCTTACTAAACCATAACATCAAATCGGCTACAAAAGAAAATTGGTCACTAAAAATTATCTAAATTTGTCTCTAATTAATTAATGACAAATTTAGTGACCAATTATAATCTTTTATTTATAACAATTACTATTTTAGTAATTAATAATTTATAATTTTGTAAATTGGTATATAAATTAGTTATTATAGTGACTAACTATATTTAGTCACTACAATTGGTTTTTAATTAAGAATTTTCTTATAATGTATACATATTGTAAGGCCCACTTATATTTTAGCCTTTATTTTAAGGGTTGTCCCAAGTAGTTTGGGCCTAAGGCTGGCCTAAAGGAAATTCAGACCCTAACCTGTCCTAATCTCATTCATTCACTTCACTTTTCAAAAATACGCATCTTCTTGCCTTTTGGAACCACATTTGAGCTCTGTTAGGGTTTTTCGTCTTCCGTTAAGCTAGAAGAACCTCGTTCGTTCCAAGTAAGTTGAGCTTCCAACTGTTCTTCCTCTATTTTAGCTCTGTGGCATTAGTTCCTACTGAAGTTGCCCTTATTAATCTAGTTCCCTATCTATTTTCCTAATTTCCAACTCCCTAAGCTGTTCTCGGAGCTGCTGTGCTCTCTACGTTTGGTTGCCAAAGTCCCTTATTAGTCCCTTTCCAGGTAAGGGAAGCTAGGATTTCACGTTTTAAGTTATGTTTGATGAGTTCTGTTGCCTTTTCATGATTTTATATACATGAGTGAAGTTTTAATGATATGAATATGGATTGTGTGTTTGGTGTGGCTAAATGCTTGAGTTGTGTGTGTGCGAACAGTGGAGGGTTCTGGTTTTCTCGCCCAAGCAAGTCTGTCTCGCCTAGGCGAGATTAGCAGTACTCGCCCAATTTGCCTGTGCGAGCTGTCGCTCAAGCGACGAGCTCCAGTTTTGAGGGAGAGTACATCTCGCTCAGGCGAGGAGGTCTCGCCTAAGCGAGAGTGCGTAACAGCGCCACTGTTTCCCTTTTCGAGCCCTCGCCTAGGCGAAGTGAACTTGCCTGAGCGAGACTCTTCTGCTTTAGCGAGGAGCTGAGCGAGAATGCACTAGGTTCTGTTTTTCTCCGTTGTCTTTGCGTGCTTACTATATTTTGGATGAATTAATATGTTAAAGGCATGAAATGCATAATGTGCATGCATGGGATTGGTTCATGAATTGAATATGATGAGTTGGTATGGATTTGACATGGAATATGAATGAGGATTGGTTATAAAGGTTGGTATAAAACTTATACGTGTGACAAGTATTACTTGGTTGGTGGGATATGATTTTATATAAATGGGTGAAATATGTTATTGGTTTGGTTGGGACGTAATTCCTTAAAATATCTAGGTGAGATTTCAGGGTGGTGCCTCAGTTGGTCGGGACGTACTTCCATGACCCCTATTAGTGGGAGTTCATGGTGATGCTTCATCTATATAATTTAGTAAGGATTCAAGGTAAGGTTGCATCTTGACGCTCTAAGGAGTCAGTTAGTCTCACATAGAGCGGACTGACTCTTGTGGTGAGAGTAGCAGGAGGCCTGAAACTCATTAAGGGCTAACCTTGTGTGTGGGGGATTGAGGGGATTGAGACATTGTGACATTTAACTTGGGGGTGAGCAAGGAAATCCACCACAAGTGCAAGCATCCGCTGAATCCGACTAAATTATACGTATCTGGATGAGTCGCGTCGAGTCTTAGTGTATTGTTTGGATAGTCAAAACATGCCTGGGTAACGTATGTATAATTGACTGTGAAAGTGTATATGAGTGCATGATAAAAATATTTTTGGCTCCAGCTTACCCTTTTTGCTTGTTTGGTTTCTCTGTGTGTGGTTCTTCTCCTTTTGCGATCATCAATTTATTGATGTGAGCAGATGTGAGGAACACCCGTGATCAACAGGGAGGTGATAGTTTCGCTGCTTAGCCTCTAGACTGGTTTCTGCTTTTGGACTTTTCTTTTAGGGCAATGGCCCATGTACTATCTGGCCTTTGGGCTTTATTTGAAAACATTATCGTTATTCCTTTATGCTTTTTTTTTGATATCGTATTGTGTCTTGATTATTGTACAAATTTTCTTCTATGTGACGTTTTTTTAATTTGGATTATTAATATAATGGTACATTACACATATTATTATATTTCTTTTCTTTGTTGGATACATTAATAAATTATTCAACCGCATTTAAAAGATAGGTTGGAATTATAGAAAGTAATATGTTTCTCATGAATAAAATCACTAATGTAAGAATCTCATTCTATCAAGTCAAAATAATGTTTTTTGTTTATAAATAACTAATTCTATGCTGACGGATAATAAAAATGTTGAAAATGAAACGAAGAATAAAGTTAGAACTATTCAGAAATTAAATATTTTTTTTTCTTAAATTTCAGTAAAAATTGAAATTAGTCTCTCCTTAAAATTTTGGTCAAATTTAGTCCTCCAACATTAGAAATACATGAATTTAGTAATTTTAACAAAAATTTGTTAGGTTTATGTGATGTTTTGAACACGTTTCATGATAATATTTGAGTTGCTTATATCATTTAACACGTTTTCACTCTAATGTTAGCTAAGAAAGACAGTTAAAACATTAAATAAATTTAACAAAATTTGGTTAAAATAATTAAATCCATACATTTATAATGTTAGGAGACTAAATTGAGTCAAAGTTTGGAAGAATGACTAATTCTAATTTTCATTGAAAATTAAGGGACCAAAATTATATTTTATCCTAAAACAATGAGAACAAAATGAATATATAATTAATTATGATTTTCCCATAATCAATGCATATCAATAAAAATAAAATACTTATAAATATATAATATAATTAACTATTTAAAAAAATACTATTAATTTTTATTTACTAATATTTTTTTCCATTAATTATATTATTATTAATTTATTAATATGTATTTTATATTATCATAAAACAAAAATAATAATGAAAAAATAAGTTAATTTAATTTTTTGTTAGTATCTTTTTTATATCATGGAAATAAATAATTAAAATGAAAAAAAAAATACTGAAATAAGGAATAAAATACAATAAGCAATTTAATGCTTTATTAATAGTTATATTTTATATTATAATAAAATAAATAATTAAAATATTAAAATGATAAGTAAAATAAATTAATTCGCTAAATTTGGATATTTCTCAAATTATTTTATTTTGATATATTTTATTTTGAATTATAATATTTTTATTTAAATTGTATATAAATATTTTTGTAAATGGATTAAAACATCACAAATGTTCTATCATTTATAAAAATATTTTTGCTGATAAAAAAATATAACCTGTTAAAATGTTTTGTTGAGAAAAAAATAAAGTTAAATATGTTTTTGGTCCCTTAACTTTCACTAAATTTTGGAATTAGTCCATTTCGAAACTTTAGACCAATTTAATCCTTCATCTTTCGAAATACATGAAATTAGTCATTTTAATCAAATTTTGTTAGGTTTATTTGATGTTTCGTACGCATTTCAGGATTAAATTTGAGTTGTTTATACTGTTTGACATATTTTTGCTTTAATGTTAAATCAAATACTATTATGAAGCATACTTAAAATGTCAAATAATTTTAATAAAATTTGATTAAAAAGACTAAATCTACGTATTTTAGAAGATAATGGACTAAATTGGTCCAAAATTTTGAAATGAACTAATTCTAAAATTGACCGAAAGTTAAGAGACCAAAAATATATTTATCCAAAAAATAAAGGAATTTCCACAACAATTAATGTCTACCATTTATATTGTGGGGCAACTACCTCAGAAAGTTAGGCGGTAGGAGTACCGACATGCTTGAGTGATGAGAGTCTAGATAGATCTTATGGATATGATGAGTTATGTTGTATTAATTTATTTTTATTTTTTTTGTGTTTCTCTTTTATCTACGTACGGGTTACCCTTTATCTCAAAATGTGTTTATGTCGTTGTTGTTTAGGAAAAATGAAGTGAAAGAACTAAAGTGCGCTCTATAGATTATAGCACGTAAAGCTTTAAACAAAAAATTCATTTTTGTGTGATGATACATTCCATTTAGTAAGTGAAAACCACAAACTTTCCTTATTTGAGTAAGTGGTAGTGTTCATCTCCTCTCTTGATTGTGAAGTATAGAAAAGTTCCTCTGTGTGGACATAATAAAAATGTAGTGATCATTGTCGGCCTAAGAAAAGGTTTGTCACATTATATAATATATATATATATATATATATATATATATATATATATATATATATATTGTGACGATATACATTCACCATGTTTTTTATTTATATTATTTGCGTTAAATATATTAGATAGATCTAATTTAACACAAATAATTAAAAGTATATTTAATCCAAAATAATCAATTCACCCAACCAAGAGAAGTGAATTGGTTATTTTGGTTTTTCACCTTTTTAAAAAGAATTTTGAATATTATTTTTAATCTTTAAAGTTCCAATTACCAATTTTTCAAATTTATAGTTAATGGACTAATTTAATCAATTAAGAAGGCATAAAAGATGAAAGAAAAAAAAACACAACAATTTTTATACTGATTCGATTCAAGATGAATCTACGTCCAGTCTTCTCCTAAGCAACCCGAGCTTAGGAGGATTCCACTAAATCAATAGAGTTACAAGAATTACAAGAGCATCTATATAATTTAAGACCCTAAACACTAAGGAGTTTGATCTACAAATCAAGAACTCCTCCTAGATGCAATGCCTCCACACAATTGCACCTAGACCTTCACTCACATAGTAAATCAACACTGAATAGAAATACAATTAAAAAAAGAGAGCAAGGAACAAATACACCTAATGGATGTGCAGATGTGACACTCAATCCTAAATCCAAGCTTGACCCTTTAAGATTAAATCCATTATCAATCTTTTTGAATGTCCAAATGAATGATCTTCAAGAAAGAAAGAACTTTGTGAATCTTTAATCTCAAAATCTCTCAGAAAATCTCTTCGTGATTCAGTTATTGCGTGAAACTCAAATTGATTTCAAATCTGTTTGTAAATCAGAGTTCTGCTGCTGAGATTAGTGGATTAGGGAATTTACCTAATTGATTATCGTGGGTGAATTTTCACTGCATCAATGTAGTGCCCTATGATAATCCATTAGTTAAACATCCAATCCATTAGCAAGTTCTGCATATGACATATTCAATAGGCTGACAACTAATCTATACGACTCAAGCTTGGTTTACATGAAATCTTAGATATGCATCTCCAATTTACAAGATAAGTTCAAGACTAAGTCTAAGACAGTAAAACAGTGATCCAAGGACTTTGGACATCATCAAAATCAGCTTTATAATATTAAGCGGGCTCTCCATTTCAACAATTTGAATTTTTGTGTGAAATTGGAATTCTTTTTTATTTATAAATTTAATATATTTCGGTCTTCAAATTTTAAAAATAAATGGATATAATCATTTTAACCCAATTACGTTAAATTTTTTTTACGTGTCAAACTCATTTCATTAACGGATTTTGACCATAAGTTTTGAATGGATCAAAATAATATACTCAAAATTTATATATATATTCGAAAAAGTTAATGTGAAATTCCTCTCCTGCACTTGTAATTTTTTAAATCTTAACAAATGATTTCTCTAATTCAACAAACAATTGGATCATTAACATCATGCTTCAATTGTTTGTTTGAATCCTTCTATCATTTTTAAAAACTTTTAGAAAATGAATTTATTTTTTTATTCTTCATCAATATACCTATTTACCAAAAAGTTTAAAAATAAAAATTAATTTACTAAAATATAATCAAAACTTGAGAGACATATATATTACAAAAAAAAAATAATAATCAAGTCACAATTAAAATGGTTATGACAAAATATACACTACATAACTTTACATTTAATATTCATAAAAAAATAAATATTCAAAATAAAAAACTCATGAAATGAAAAAAATACTAACTAATAAAATAAGGTTTCATTATCAAATGAGGCAAAAGAGAGTTATCTTTTTTCCTCTTTAATAATGGAAGAAAATATATGAGAAATGATAAGAGAAAAAATGACTTTGAGTCTAACTTCTTAATGTTTTCTCCATAAACACAATAAAACGAGTAAAAGTGAGAGATAAGTACAAGAAAATCAAAAGATAATGAGAGAGAACATAACAAAAAATTTTAATAAATTTATTTCTTTTTTATTGTATTTAATTTTATGTTTTATTATTTATTAACATTAAATATTACATTTTGTAAAAGAAATAAAATCTACCTAATTTAATTTTCATCAATATAATATATACTACAAAAAAAAATTAAAAAAATTTGGAGGGTCATACCCTAAGGCAATGCTATAAGATCTACCTATGCATTTCTTGCTAGTACTTGAGTTTTTTACACTGTTTAACACGTTTTTGCTACAATATTAATTGGCAACATATTGTACACGTAAAATAATTCAACATAATTAAGTTAAAAGAAATATAGCTGTTAATTTTTAATTTTTAAAGTTTGAGACCACAATATGTCAAAATTTTAGACAATAATTAATTTTAATTTTGTGTCAAAGTTAAAGAATTAAAGATATATTTAACCATTTTTATTTTCTTTAATAAATTTTCATGATAACTGAGTGATGGATTTGAAGGTATAGATGTCAAAAGTAATAATAACTACCTTGACCTAATTTAGATATACCTTATATGATAATTTCTACTTCAAGAGTTGCCGCTTTGACATCATCAAGCTTGGAATCATTAGACACACAATAATTTATGATAGACGTGTGTGATTTAGATTGGACTTCTTTGTCTTATCACATGTTAAAAAATAATAATAATAATAATAATCTTATTATTATTATTATTATTATTATTATTATTATTATTATTATTATTATTATTATTATTATTATTATTATTATCTTTATATTTTTGATTTTCCACGATCATATATAGAAAGAGATTAAGTTACATGTGTAATAGAAGAATACATGCAATCAAATTATAATTATAAATAGTATTGAATAATAGCTTATAAAGAAATGAAGATTTTTTAAAACAAATTGATAAAAAATAATTCATTAATGTGTTAATATTTTAACCACATCTTTTTTATGTTTTTTAATTTAAATCAAAGTATAACGGGTACGGGTATCCATAGATACGGATATTATGATACACGTATCTGTCCCGTTAATATGCAAGTATAAACAATACCCGTACACATTATCTGCAAGTATCCATTTACAATATCCATCTCCAGCCTGTTGCAGATTTTTTCCGCAGATATTCACATGTGCAAATTTTTTTGACATCGCGAGAGTCTAGATAAGGAGATGATGAGTTGTGTTGTATTAATTTATTTTTATTTTTTTGTGCTTCTCTTTTATCTATATGGGTTACCCTTTATCTCAAAATGAGTTTTTATGTGGTTGTTGTTTCGGACATTATAGCACGTAAAGCTTTGAACAAAAAATTCAAATTTTTATGATGATACATTCCCTTTAGTGAAAGTGTGAAAACCACGAACTTTCCTTATTGAGTAAGAGGTAATGCCTATCTCCTCTCTTGATTGTGAAGTATAGAAAGGTTTCTCTGTGTGGACATAATAAAAATGTAGTGATCATTGTCGGGCTAAGAAAAAGTTTGTCACATTATTCTAGATTTGATATATATGATTGAGTGTGATAAAACTAAAATAATAAATTAAATAATACTTTATTGATAGTTATGTTTTATATCGTAATACATAATACATATTTTTTACAGTTTTCATGAAAAGCGCGTCGGCTAGGCCGACGCTAGTTTCTTTTTTGTAAAAATAATTAAGTAATCTGTGGCACGTCATTTGTTATTTTTAACATCATCTAAAAATAGAGACTAGAAATAATGATTTTGAGAAGTGACTAAGTTTCGACGAACATCATTTTTAAATTTAGTCAAACTTGAGGGATCAAAAACATATTTTTTCTTAAATTTTTATTATCTATTAAATACTTAGTAAATTTATGTTTTTCAATTGAGTCTTTACCATTAGATTTGTTATCGGTGGTAATGTTACGTTTAAATGTTGACATGATTGTTATATTATGTCACCTTTCTAGCCACATATTATTTTATTATTTTAATGTTTTATAATTTTATAATTTATGATATTATTATAATTATATAATTTTATAATTACATAGTGTTATAATGTTTTAATTTTAATTATAAGATTATATAATTTTAAAATTTTAAAATAATAAAATAATTTGTGACAACAATTTAGCAAAGTAGCGTAACAATAACAAGATAACAATCATGTTAATCACTCAATAAACCATCTCTATTAAGAACTCAATTAAAAGTTTATAATTTTATTATGGATTTAAAATATAATTAAGGTTTTTATTTGTTAAAATTTTATAATAATTATTTATTTTAATTTTAAAATTATTTTATCCCTAATTTATAGTTTTTAATTTATTTTTATTAAAATATTCTCAAAAGTTATTTTTAAAATTAGTTATATATATATATATATATATATATATATATATATATATATATATTATATCAAATT
>Ga0214544_1008985_pt1 | contig 16100 bp, 15 predicted proteins | sample CNSS3metaG_FD_160074 | JGI IMG/M metagenome (GOLD analysis project Ga0214544, IMG submission 160074) | Root nodule microbial communities from cowpea collected in UCLA plant growth center, Los Angeles, California, USA - CNSS3 | ecosystem: Host-associated > Plants > Roots > Nodule | place: USA...
ATTTTTGAAGGGGAAGTCACACATAATTCTGAACTTTTTTTGTTATATAGGTTGAGGAGATGATTCATACATTCAAACAGAGAATAGCCCAAGCAAAAGCTATGGCTCGTGGTGACGTGCTTAGTTCTAGCCTGAGGTATCTATGGATTCTTCAAAATTCTGAAACTGGTAAAAAGGGCGAAACATGGTGAATTTTGAGCAAGGTGTTGGCATTTGGAGAAAGTATTGTTACTTGAAGAAGTTAAGCCGCAAATTTCTAGAACTCATGTTACATTGGTTGAGAATATCTTATTGGCCCCAAAGGAAGGTAAAGGGTGTGTTTTCTCTTTTATTTTATATTTTTTGGTTTACTAATTATTTTAATTAATTATTTCATTTTATTGTTTAAAGGATAGAACACCTTTCTCCTTGTAAGAATCTCTTAATTTATTTGAATTTCACTTACTCATATATTCTTATATTCTTTTTTTATTGTAGGCACCGAATGTTGGCAGCGGTGTGCCATCTCCATACTATATACTAAGTTCAAGTGGTGGAAGCAAAACAACTTAGAATTAGCGGTGCAAGTTTTATAATTGTCTTATGAAATTTTAATGTTGTCTTTTTTTTTGGATAATTGAATATTTTGGTAATTTGGTGTAATTATGTTATGTTGATAATAAAATAATTTAGTCTATTAATTTCTTTTTTTATAGTGTTATAATTTTTTATATATTTTAAACTATCATAAAAATAAATTTTATTAAATTATGAAAGTATAAATGCATGTGAAAAATAATAAATAATTAAATAATTAAATATTAAAATTATGTTTTCTATTAATAATGTCAGTTTTAAGTGTCATTTTTTTCATTGAATTTGTTTTCTATTAAAAATACTACGTCAGTTTTAATTGACGTTGTTTACCTCTTTAAATCGTCATTGTATACATAGTATAAAATGACGGTTGCTGCGGCGGTTCATCTTAAACCGCCATGTTATACTTTGTGACGACAAGAATTACGACATTTCTGAAAAACGTCGCTCAAGTAAATAACGACGGTTAAAAATGACATAAAATACAAAAATAATTGTCGCTACTTACACGTTTTTTTGTAGTGTAGGGCGAGTTATCACACAGATGGCCACTTTTGGTGCAAGGTTTGCCCTGAACAATGGAATTATGACGATTATTCCATAGCATTATAAACCGATGGTGATATTGCCTCCAATTAATTTCCTCGCTTCCTTGGAGATCAATTCGGTGAACCTCATCTAGGTTCATCGGGTCGGATGGGATGCTCTATCGCCAACCAAATTGTCTGACTACCCGGTCGACTTGGTGAAATTCAACAATCGCAAAACATATAAGAGGAACCAAAGCCCGACTTATGGGAGAAACATTTATGATTATCATGCGACTAACATGGGGTTGTCGATATGGCGTCCATAAAAACTAAAAAAATTAATGTTAATGTTAAACATAAAAAAACAAAGGGAATTTCAACAAACAAAGTAGTAGAGCATTGGTGATAATGAACCTGCTTTTGTTGAATATGATCAAATTTTTTTCGGAACCCCACCACAGTAGTTTGGTCATGGAAGACAAAATGTGTTTGCTGACACCACCTCATACTTAAGGGGAACACAAGGACAACCACAATCTCGTCCTTCGTGACTGGTTGTATTTCTGGAGAGATACATGTGAATCTCTCCCACGCCCAACACTGCAGCAATAACATGCATCCACCAATGTTGTCTTGTTGGAATTTTGTGCTGTGATCAAGTGCACGATAAAGGCATGCCAATACTGCGGACCCCCAACTAAAATTTGAAATATAATCTAATTCTCTTAACAATGGCAAGACCATAAAATACACGAGACTGGCTGATGTATCTGGCATCAACATGCTGCCAATCAGTTTGAGGATGTGTGCTCATGCATATTGTCCAATGGTTGCCAGGTTTGCGTCATCCGGTAATTCTCGGAATCTACTATTTAGCCATGATAGCTTTATGCGGTTTCCTGTGATCATATTTTTGGGTGGAATATCCCCCAATAAATCTTGACACAATTGTAGCAGGTTTCCAGAACTTCCACCGGTGACGGGTTCACCATCAATTGGCACCCCCAGTTATAGTGAAACATCTTCTAGGGTAACAATTGTTTCTCCTAGTGGCATGTGGAAGGTGTGAGTTTCAGTCCCCCTACCTTTCACATAATGCTTTTACCATGAGGTGGTTAATCTCCACATTACTCACTTTGAAAAGGTGACCAAAACCAGCTGCATCAATTAACATTTTGACCCTAGGTCTATAAGATCTGTATGTTTTAAAATCCAGATACAATGGCGTCGTGGCCGGAGGACCCTCTCATTTCCTTCCCAAATCTGGTTGGTGATGTGATCGTCTTGATGACGCAATACGGACAAGTTTGCTGGCAGGTTGTTGTTCTGAGCCATAATAAACTACATAAAAGTATATGAAAAGATTACTAGAATATCATTTAAAGTTGATGAATAACAAAACAAACACAAAAAAGATAATAAAAAAAATGACCGAACCTATTAGATTGACGGATGAGAAACTAATTTTGATACGCTGCAAATCCAACTACAATGGCAAAGCAATGAAGTATTCTGTGATGTGAAATAACTCTTGCACCTAACATGGTTATTTAAACTACATCACCATATTATTCATTCACATGCCTCCCTTTTCATATTTCTCTCTCTCACGTACCAAATGAGTTGTCTCACCAATGGCAGCCTATTGTACTACACCTCCATGCACACCACCACATGGCTTCTTCTATTCACCACACAAACCTTTCTCTTCAATAATAATAACCTTCTGAAAGATTCTCACACCATTTTTCAAAGTTGCAGGTGCATGAAAGATTCTCTCTCACACCATTATTGTGAATAGTATTATGCAGAAGAGAAAGCATGCATTATTTTGAATAGCATTGTGCAGAAGCGTGAATTATTGTGAGTGTAGAAGCGTGAAGTTGAAATAGTATTATGGCAGGTGCAGCAGTACAGGAATCACGGTGAAGCGGGAAAATCAAAAGGTTTAAGAAGAAAACGTCATGGGGAAACGTTTTTAAATTGAAAGTGTATGGGGGTGCATGTTTTCTAAATAGAAAGTGTATGGGGGGTGCACGTTTTCTAAATAGAAAGTGTGTGGGGATGCACGTTTTCTAAATAGAAAACGTGTGGGGGGTGCACGTTTTCTATTAGAAAACGGGGTACACAATTTCTTTAAGAAAACGTGTAGGGGGTGCACGTTTTCTTTAAAATCAATTTTTTTTTCTTTTCGCACCCCCAACCCACTCCTTTCAATTTTGGAAACTGAAACACTTATATATCCATGCACACTACCATTGGTTCTTCTATCAATACTTCTCTCCATACTAAGCTTCACATCTCAAATCTCCTAATCTATATTTCCATACCAACGTGTTCATAATGAGTTTGTGGAATTATGGAGGATCTTCTTTGTCTAATCCAATTGAAGACGAACCTATCATTCCATACATTGTCGAAGAATTTACTTCCGATGATTTTTATGAAGATAATACAGACGATCAAGAAATTGTTCCGGTTCCTACAATGGATTACAATCCGTATGGGGAAGTCGAACTACAAGAACGCATGCAATTCGATTCAAAAGAGGCAACGGTGTTTGCCATCAAACATTATCACATCACCAATGGATATAACTTCAATGTGGTAGAATCAAAACCGCATCTTTATGTTGCACGATGCATCCATTACAACAATGAATGTCAATGGCATTTGAGGGCTAGTTATAGTAAAATCAGACATCATTGGGAAATCAAGTCCATTGATGGTACACATACTTGTTTCTCTACATTAATTTCACAAGATCACTGTAATCTGGATTCCACCCAAATTGCTTCCATTGGTTTTCATTTGGTCCGCACAAATCCAAGCATTCGCATCAAAAGCTTGGTCGCTGACATCAAAAGTCGTTACGGATACACGACCACATATAGAAGAACATGGATTGCGAAGGAAAAAGCAATTACAATGGAGTATGGTGATTGGGACCAATCTTATAATGAAGTTCCCAGATGGTTACTAGCTGCACAACAAACCAATCCTGGGACAATTTTTCAACTTTCCGGTCCTCTAGTTAATGTTGATGCTGAGAATGGGACATCCACATACATTATGGAACATTGCTTATGGGCATTTGGACCATGCATTGAAGGTTTTAAGTATTGTAAACCTGTTGTTGAAGTGGATGGAACCTTTTTAACAAGCAGATATCATGCAACCTTGCTAACTGTAGTTGCTCTAGATGGAAATAGAAACTTATTTCCTTTGGCATTTGCAATAGTAGAAGGTGAGACAAAAGAGACATTGATTTGGTTTTTTCAACTACTACTAGAGCATGTAACTCCTCAACACATCTATGCCTAATTACTGATAGAGGAAAGGGCATTTTGTCAGCCCTACGATCGGAAGAAGTTGACTGGGAATCAGACAATCATCACTTTGTCTACTGCATATGATGAAGGATTAACTTGTTCCTTTTTAAGATTATTGAATATGGTGTGAGTTGATTAAGAAAGCTAAGTGAAATCTTCACTGGACATTAAGATAGCAAGCTATCTAGATGTGAAGGTTCCTTTCACAAAGCTCAAGAGAAGAAGATGATGGATTGATTCAAAATGAAAAGGAAATGGAAAACACATAAATCATAGAAAACCAAGAACAATTAAAGGAAGAAGAAAACATAAAATGGAAAGGAAAGAAATGGTAAAAATGTGAGCAGCACGCCACTACAAGGCTAGGCTAGAAGCCATGGCAACCTTCAAGATGAGTGGATGTGTGCCGCCACTTGCTATGCAAGATAAGGCTTAAAAGTATTCACTCTCAAGGGAGGAAACTCTCACAAATGGTTGAGACACAATAGTGTTTTTATTTCAAAATGTTCAACCCTTTTACATGTCTAGGAGCACCCCTTATATAGAAGAGTTTAGGGGCCTCTAAGCAAGTAAAAGATACCTAAGGATGTCTCTACAAAAACCTAACCCTAGCTTCTAGAAACTAGGTCAAATAAGGTTACAAAAAATAAGAGACGAAAGAGCTAACTATGGTGTATGCAAGGCTAATTTCGTTCTAGCACAAAAAGAGACAAAGAATCTGTCTCATACGTCTCCAAAAAGTGGCCAAAGTGTGCTAAAAACAAAGGAGACCAAAGGTACATAGGTACACTTGCTTCATGCCTTTTACTTTATGCTTTATGCCTTTGCTTTACTCTCTCCTCCACATCATTTATGCTCCCCAATCACCATGCACTACCTAGCTTTGCTTTCTTACTCCTAATTAACCTACAAAGCACATAAACATAGATTAGCATGTTGGCTTAAGTCAAGTCAACTATAGTCAACAAGTCAAACTTAGTCAAAGGTCAACAAGTCAACTAAAGTTGATTCAACTAAGTCAACTTTGAGAATAAAAAATAACAAACACAAATGAAAGGGATGAAGGATTAGTGAACTTCCTTTCTAAACATGCTTAGTCTTCTTAAGCATGTGCCTCCATCCTTGGTTGGCAGACTCTATGTTAAGAGCTGGTCATCAATATCCAGAAGATGTTACTGCCTTGCTCCAACAAAATCACCAGAAATCTGCATATTGTCATGTTCAACACTATGATCGAGATAATTCAGAATTCGAGGTGCAAGAGATATCGAGCCCCCATCAATATCGGCCAAAACCAATCTCATTCACTATCAGATTAAATGATTCGTGGTGTGATTGTGGTCACTTCCAAGCTAGTCGGTTACACTGTCATCACGTCATAGCTGTTTGTTCTTTAGGTCATATGCCACTTTAAAATTTTATCGATCCAGTTTACACCCTTGATTACATAAATAAGGCTTATCAAGTCCAATTCCACCCCCTGCGAAATGAGCACTATTGGTCAACATATATAGGTCCTAATTTCAATCTGGACGACCTACAACGACTAGGATCCATAACGAAATGGATCATCCCGTTACGGATAATCCAAAAAAATGCTCTTATTGTCGCACTGAGGGTCATCATAGGGGACAATGTCCATTTTGCCAATAATTTGTACATTTTTTATTTCAATTAATTTACTTTTCAATGTTTTCTTCTTCTTTCTACAATGTTAAAACTAAGACAATTTTTTATGAACATTAATATTTCTTATGCCTTCAACTATAATTTGAAATACTTTATTCTTTGATGGACCAAAAAACTGTATAAAATCATTACAAATTATTATGCTTGCCTCTGTATCCAATTCTAATTTAATCACTTTTTTCAAAAAAAAAAATTGGGACTGTAATCGATTACAATTCACCCGAACATAATGCATTAACCATGTAATCGATTACACTTCGTCTGTAATCAATTACATTAAACCCAGAAAACTGCATGAAAAACGTAACCCCCCTGCACGATTTCATGTAAAAACGTACAACCCCACAATGATTTTCTTTAAAGATAGTCCACCCTCACACGATTTCGCTTGCTGACAAATTTTGACCACAAAACGTTTAGGGGCTACCCGATTTCTACATACGAAAACGTGCTCCCGCAAACAATTTGTCCATTTCCGTTTTTTTTTTAAAAACTGCCTAGTTCCGTAATAATGTAGAGTGATTGCCTATAAGGGAAAAAAACCAGCAACCGCAGTGGCTGCATCGAAAGTTATGTGGATTGGAGCGATTACGCTGGTATGCTCGTAGGATCGAAGGATTGTGCGTCATGTCGCTCTTTTGCATATCACAACCAAAGGAGAAGACCCACATGGGGCACGAGTTTCACAGCAACCATTGTTGACACCACTGACACACTTACCGGCGGTCGCTGCCTTCGCACTCACCAACAGTTGTTGTCTACACAATATGTTATGAGTACAATTTCGAAAAAGCAATAAATAGTAACAAAAAAGGCAATGAAGCTTTTGATGGAAATATGAGATAGTTTTTTATTGAAAGAGAAAATCTGACCATAAAGGATAAGACAAATACCCAGTGTCATACAAGGAAAATTGCATTAAGAAAGAAAACCAAAGGAGAAGGTTCACTCAAATTGACTACTCAGTTGCCTTTTCTCTCTCCAAAATTGTTTGTTATATATCATTCCTCCCCAATTGATAATCCTTCAACTACACATTTCATCCTTCTCAAATGCCCACCTTTCCTTGTTCCTATTCCACCATCATGTGTTAGATTACTAAAAGACTCCTCTGCCCCTTGTATATTTTGCCCTCTACACAATTTCTTGCTATCAACACCATTGGAATCCCCTGTGATCATTATCCTCATTGTTGTCAACACTCATCGCCCTCACTGTGGCCATATGTTCTTCTACTCCTTTTTCTTTTCGCTCCTATGTTGCTTTCACTCTCTTGCATTTTGTGGTTTGTTGTGAATTTGAAGAAAACGACTTTTGCTCTTCTTCATTTTGTTTAGGGTTTAATTACAATTTGAAGAAAAATAATGGAATGACAATTTTTTATGAATGTATAAATTAACTTGTTTTATATATAAACATTTCATGAGTTATGAACCTTTTTATTTATATTATTAATTATGAACCTATTTTAAAAATTATTTACAAGTTATTTTCATTATTTATATTATTTTTAATAATATCTTTTATATAAACATATATTTTTATTTACTCGTAACTCTTACAAGTTGAGTTACTATTCTCAAGTTACGATCTTTTGTTTCCTTTCTGATCTTCGAGTTTAACATTAGATGAACTTGACCAAGATAAACTGTAACTTGGCTCTAATAGCATTCTAGTAAGAGGGTTTATGCCTAACATTAAGTATCACATATTGCTACAACAAAGGAGAAAGTTGAAAATCCAACTTCCATTGTTCAACTTTGATTGATGATATTTTACTACTCTCCCTTCCAAGTAATCATGGAAGCCTACCAAGGCACCAAAGCTCAACGCATGCCAAGAGAAGTAATTTTTTCCATTACGCTTTCCTAAAGTAATTGTGGTGGTCCCAAAAAAAAAAAGAGATGGTAGATCCCGAAGACATTTTGAAACCAGAAGATAGAATAGAGGGCCTGAGAGGTGTTTTAAGGGCTGCACTTCAAATGGTGATGGCAAACTAGAAACAGATGTTGAAACAAGGACATGGGAGGTTGATAATAAAACCCATGAAGGAGGCATGATATCACTTCAATGACCAGAGGGTGGTGCATGGCTTCAATGTTGCTAGTTAGAGTGTGAAAAGAGGAGGCATGTGGAAGCAATTTAGCCTTTGACTTTTTGGGTTCTCTGTTGCTTGCTGCACTAGATTTGGTACTCAGAAACTGGTGGTGGTCACCGAAGGCTTGTAACAACGACGGTGGACGATGGGTTTCGTTACTTGACGAAACAAACCAAACCTAATGCATACCAAAGAAAAAGCTAATGATCAGCAGTGGCTGCCAATAGCAGGCCGCAATTTTGTCATTGGATAAAGAAAGACAATAACAGATGTAGGATCGAATCGCTTTGACATCAACATGAGAATGAAAATGAGAAAGAATGCTTCACAAATGATTCATCCCAACAAATTTATGTATTATATGAGTCCTTACACCATAGATACACAAAGATATGAAAAGACTGCACCTAGGTAGTGTAACGAAATCACTTAAAGTATAAAATTCACGTAGCAGGGAAATGATCTTCTATTCCATGAATGAAGAATAGTAAGAAATTGCATAAACTGAACGCTGCAATACAGGAAAAAGCTGTTTTCTAAAATAGGGGCACAACGTAACAAAGAGAAAGGAAAATAGAGAGAAGCAATCATAACATACCAAAATAATATTCCCCCCTCTCTCACTAAACGGTTATTGCCTTTATACTAATGAATACCCCACTCAAAATCTTTCAGCCTTGTGCTTATTCTCTTGGATCGTGCGCCTTTGCATCTCGTCATGCTTTTTGTGCCTCCCACCACGTGTCCATCCGTGAATATTCCCTCTGACCCCACACGCGAGTCCACCTCTTTGGCTTTGGTATCCCTTTTCCTTACATTTCTCCCTCCATCGAAATTAACCTTGTCCTCAAGGTTGAAATGAGGATAAGTTTGAGCAAGCACCGCATTATCTTCCCAGATAGCATCATCAACTAACCCATCTTCCCACTGAATCAAGGATTATGGAACTGGTTGATTCCCTTTGAGTATCACACGAGACTTTAGAACAGCAACAGGTTGAATGACAGGAGATACATTTGAGTCATAAATGGGCAATGGTACATAAGGCTGATCATGGTTTCCAAGACACAATTTCAGCTGAGAAATGTGGAATACTGGATGAATTTTACCTGAATCCGGAAGCTTCAATTTGTAAGTGCCCTACCCCACCTTCTACATGACTTCAAAGGGACCAAAATATCTCAGACCAAGCTTTTGATTCTTCCTCAAAGCTAATGACTGCTGACGATAGGGTTGTAATTTAACCAAGACCAAATCACCCACTGCGAACTGCACATCTTGTCTTTTCTGATCTGCATACTTCTTTTGAATTTGTTGTGCTCTTTGCAAATTCATTTTCAACTTTTGTAATATAATGTCTCTTGTCAACAGCTGATCTTTCATAGGAATTGGATCACTATCATTAAGGACATATTTCAATAACTAGGGAGGATCACGACCATACACAGCTTTAAAGGGTGTCATACAAGCACTGGTATGATAGGCTGTGTTATACCAATATTCTGCCCATGGTAGAAACTTGGACCATTCTCTTGGGGAGTCAAAAGTAAAACACCTGAGGTACAGTTCCAAACACTTATTGAGGGCCTCAGATTGGCCATTCGATTGTGGGTGATATGCCGATGACATTTGCAATGTGGTGCCACTGAATTGCCACAAATATTTCCAAAATTGACTGGTGAACACTTTATCTCTATCCGATACAATGGATTTAGGAAATCCATGTAATTTCACTACATTTTTAAAGAAAACCTCTACTACTACATTGCTCGTGTAATCAGTCTTCAATGGCATGAAATGAGCTGCCTTAGATAGTCTATCAATCACTACATAGATCATAGTAAAGCCATGATATGAAGGTAGGCCAGTAATGAAATCCATGGCTAAATCTTCCCAAATTGCATCCGTAATAGGTAAGGGTTGTAACAAACCCGAAGGTAAGGTAGTAGCACTTTTAGTCTGTTGACAAATCAAACACTGTTGGACGAAAGACTTAATGTCCTTATGCATGCATGGCCAATAAAATTGAGCCGAAATTCTAGCTAGCGTTCTAGAAAAACCAGCATGTCCGCAATCAAGGACCTATGAAACTCTTGTAAGATGGTCCGTAATAGAGCATGGCCCACATGTATCACAATTCTATTCATCCAAAGTAACAAGCCTTGATTGATGGAATAATGAGGTTTAGTGTTTGTATTGCTAGAACAAGAATCAAAGAGTCTTTTTAATTATGTATCTTGTTGTTGAGCTTCCTGTAACGAGTTTAACAACTGAGAAATGGGTTGAGACCATGCCATGTGAAATGATCGGGAAAGAGAATCAGCTGCAACATTCTCTTTGCCTAGTTTGTATTCAATAGTGAATTCGTACCCTAGTAATTTGTGCAGCCATTTTTGCTGCTCAGGAGTTTGCAAATTTTGATCCATAATAGTTTTCAAGCTTTTCTGATCAGTTTTGATCAAAAATTTATGCCCCAACAGGTAATGCCGAAACTTGGCTACTGCTTCAGTTACTGCATAAAATTCCTGAACATAAGCAGATTGTTTTTGCATAGAGGAAGACATTTTCTTTGAGAAAAAAGCAATAGGATGCGAGTTCTGGCTCAAAACAGCACTAATGCCTACCCTGACGCATCAGTTTCCAATTCAAAAGGCAAGGAAAAATTTGGTAAAGCAAGTACAGGAACTTGAGTTAAAGCCTCCTTTAATTTTGCAAAAGCCCGAGAAGCCTCTTCTTGCTAATGGAAATTATCTTTCTTTAAGAGCTTCGTTAATGGTCCCGCAAGAGCTGCATATCCCTTTATAAACCTTCTATAATAACCTGAAAGGCCCAAAAAACCTCTCAATTGTCTCACATTTGTAGGAACAGGCCAATGCAATATAGCTTGTATCTTGCTATTTTCTAGAGCAATGCCTTTGCCAGAAATCGTGTCCTAAATATTCCACTTGGTGTTGACCAAACGAACACTTAGAGAGCTTGGCATAGAGCTTATTTTCCCGCAGCAACTGTAAGACCATCTCAAGATGTTGTAAATGGGTCACCCAAGTGAGGCTATAGACCAATATATCATCAAAAAACACCAGAACACATTTTCTAGACAGCTTGTGGAACACCTCATTCATCAAACATTAAAAAGTTGTTGGGGCATTTATTAACCCAAATGGCATAACCAGCCATTCATATAGACCCTGATGAGTATGGAAGGCGGTTTTATGCCTATCTTCCTCCTTTACTAAAATTTGATGATAGCTTGAGTGAAGATCCAATTTGGAAAAGCATTGGGCACCATGAAGCTCATCAATCAATTCATCAATTGTGGGAATAGGGAAGCTATCTTTCACTGTTATAGCATTTAAGGTCCTATAATCTGTGTAAAACCTCCAAGTTCCATCTTTCTTTTTCACCAAAATGATAGGGGAAGAGAAGGGACTATTGCTTGGAACAATAATACCTTCCTGCAGCATATCTTGGACCATTTTTTCAATCTGCAGTTTCTGACTAAAGGGATACCGATAGGATTTAACTTTAACAAGATTAGCACCATGTATGAGAGGTATCGCATGATTGTGGGATCTAGGAGGAGGTAAAGCAGAGGGAACATCAAACACTTGTTGATATGTGTGCAACAACAAGGCTATCTCTAGCTCCACATCAGCAGGCAGCTCGAGAAATTGATCTTAAAGAACTCTAGGAAACTGAATATGTAAGGAATACATCTCAGCAATGGAATTAGTGGTATGCATTCTTTTCAAATGATGAAATTGAGCCTGAGTAGAAAGCTTGATATGATCTCCATGTAGAGTAACAAATTGACCATTCAACAAAAATTTCAATGTCAGGGTGCTATAGTTAGAAATATGGGCTCCCAAAGTGGCCAGCCATGACGCACAAAGGACTAAATCAACTCCTGATATGGGAAGTAAGTATACTCGCAGCATTAAGGAGTGTGATTGGATTGTGACCTCGAGAACTTTGATGAATCCTTCAACAGCTAAAGTGCTACCATTGCCTACCAAGACATTTGAAATTATGTATTGGTTCAATCGGTAAATTCAGATAATTGGCAATCCTTGGTTGTAGGAAGTTATCTGAACTCCCACTATCTAGAAGAATTTGAATAGGCAACCCATTGAGAATTCCTTGAAATCTCATTGTTCCAATCCCAGCAGAGCCCTTTAAGGCATTAAATGACAAATGGGGTTCACACACAGGTGGAGTTTCATCCACTGCATATTCAACAGAAGAGTTGGGTTGATCAGTAACATCCTTTTCCTCCTCTAGTGGCAGTCATAGGTACTGTTTATTGGGGCACCTATGAGAGAGAGTGAATTTCTCATCACACGTGAAACAGAGGCCTTTCTCCCTTCGTAATTGCATTTCAGCGAGAGAAATATTTTTCACAGTAAAATTTTTGGAAGGATGTGTTGACGTAGGTTTAGGAAGTAATGGTGGGAGGGTACTGGATTTAAGGGACTGGGAGGCTTGGCTAATATTTGTAGCTTGTGTTTGGGGTTTAGGATGGGGGGTATTTGTAGCTTGTGTGTGGTTTATGGCCATATTTTTCTTCATACAGTTTGGCTAATGAAACGCATCGCATTAATGTGGTCGGGGCTTGAGCTAAAACATCACGATGAATATCCTGTTGTAAGCCGCCAACAAAACAATCGAGCAATGCTTCACCGGTAACACCTTGCACACGGTTTGCAAGAGCTGTGAATTTCACGTAATAATCATGTACGGAGCCATCTTGACTCAATTTAAACAAATATGAACGGGGCCATTCATATGGTGAAGGACCAAATTCAAGTTCAAGAGCACGAGTTAAAGCAATCCATGTGTGAAAAGGATTCGTTCGAGACTGCATTTGGAACCAAGGAACAACGTCCTTGTCCATGTGAACTGAAGCAATGAGTAGTCGTTGTTTATCCGGCGTTTTGTAGTAATCAAAAAACTGCTCAGCTTTGAAAATCCACTGCAAAACATCTGAACCATCAAAGCGAGGAAAATCTAGTTTCAGATTTCGAACTTGAAATGACGAGGACTGAGGAGAAAGACGAGATCCCGATTCAAGAGCAGCAATGGACTTCAACATGTTGTCCACAGTCGTTTCCAACGTCTCAAATCGCTTGGAGTCATCTTTATGCCGATCAGTTAAGGTTGCGATTAAGACCTGTAAGTGACGATCGATTGCAGAAATTGACTCTGAAAGTTATTTTACGTCAACAGTAACGTCCTTCAGACGTGATAGCTCCATCGAAATCTCCTTCAAACGAGTGTTCTCCGCCATGATGGGATGAAAGCACCAAATGTAATAAAAGCATTTAAAGTAAACAATTCACGTAGCAGGGAAATGATCTTCTATTCCATGAATGCTGCAATACAGGAAAAAGCTATTTTCCAAAACAGGGGCACAACGTAACAAAGAGAAAGGCAAACAGAGAGAGAAGCAATCGTAACAGACCAAAATAATATTCTCCCCTCTCTCACTAAACGGTTATTGCCTTTATACTAATGAATACCACACTCAAAATCTTTTAGTTGTGCTTATTCTCTTGGATCGTGCGCCTTTGCCTCTCGTCATGCTTTTTGTGCCTCCCACCACGTGTCCATCCGTGAATATTCCCTCTGACCCCACACGCGAGTCCACCTCTTGGGCTTTGGTATCCCTTTTCCTTACAGGTAGTAGATACGCACCATAAAACAACCTTCAGTTTCCTATAAATAGACAAAAGATAAGTTAACCTATTCTAACAAGATAAACTATTCTAACACTAAGAGGTAAAATGCTCAGAACAAAAAAACCATGATGTTTTCTATTTTACTTTTCAATATATTCCAAAAAAAGAAATTTTACTAACTGTTTGGCAGCCACCACATCAACCTCGTTAAAGAATATTATACTGGGTGCTACAAGGCATGCTCTATGAAATGTTTTCTGAAGTAAAGCTTCCCCCTCTCCAACATATATCGAATACAATTCTGCACCACTAATTCATTACTTGTAAATTTTTCCATTAATTGAAATTTGTTTCTTATAGGAATTGTATTGCCAAGAAAAAGGTGTGACGAAAAAAATATACAATCACAGAAATCAGAATGTTAATGTTAAACTACAGGAAAGAGAGACATTACACTAGAACTATATGTTCCTGAGACAACACTGATGCTTTATTTATATTGAGAAAAAGGCAACAAATGCAATAAATAGACAAGATTTTATATCCTCTAATAATAAAGATATGATAGGGAAATAAATGAAAAGATTTCTAATAATATATATATATATATATATATATATATATATATATATATATATATATTCTGGATTATATAAGATTTGCTCCTCATTTCTATAATTATAACTGGAAAACTGGAAATCTATAATATATCAAAGAATAGCATCACCAATACAGAAAATAACAAAATGCAACTTATCAAGAGAATGGTAGGAGATGATAGAGGACAAGGTGTTAACATGGCTTTAAACTTTCAAAATATTGCTCATAATCTAAAGATATCAGTTATCCCATTTATTGAAGACAATTTATTTTGTTGGATTTCAAACTAACTTCCTTCATTCCTTTGGGATGTATTACCTTACAACTCTTTTTCTTCCCTTCTTTTATGAAAACCATGCATCCTAGAATGATTTGGATTACCAGTTGAAAAAGTTGAATTTACAATAGTGAGATTTGAAATACAATAATGGGTCCTATCACATGGGAATGTCGTTCTCTCTAAAATGATCATCAATTCCCTAAAACAAGGAAAGGATCCCTTCCATGTAAGGCATAAACTTCTGTGTAATAATGCGAAGACCAATTTTGTCCCACACTACAAAGATAAAACTTTAAAACATTAAAAATATTAAAACCTTAAGGTGTAAGACTTATGAGAGAGAAGAAGAAACGAGAACTATAATATTCTATGAAAGGTGATTGTATTACAAGAGAGAGAGGAGGAGAACCCTATATAAAGAGTTGTAAAACTATGCGACAGATAACAGAAAACTAAACTAACAGTAACAAAAACTAACAGAAGCTATATCTCTTAACATCCTCCCGAAAACTCATGGTGGATAGACAGTAACCACCGTGAGTTTCTGACGAAAGTCATGAAAAGCAGATCGAGAAATGGGTTTAGTGAAAGCATCTACAATTTGGAACCGTGCCGGTATATGAAATGAAGATCTAATTCAAAGTGCTTTGTTCTTGAGTGCATTATTGGATTGGCTGTGAGGAGAATAACTCCAAGGTTATCATAGTGGATGATTGGAGTGGGAACAACAACATGAAATTGATGAAGGATTATCTTGTTCCCTTTTAAGATTATTGAATATGGTGTGAGTTGATTAAGAAAGCTAAGTGAAATCCCCACTGGACATTAAGATAGCAAGCTATCTAGATGTGAAGGTTCCTTTCACAAAGCTCAAGAGAAGAAGATGATAGATTGATTCAAAACAAAAAGGAAATGGAAAACACATAAACCATAGAAAACCAAGAACAATTAAAGGAAGAAGAAAACATAAAATGGAAAGGAAAGAAATGGTAAAAATGTGAGAAGCACGCCACTACAAGGCTAGGCTAGAAGCCATGGCAACCTTGAAGATGAGTGGATGTGTGCTGCCACTTGCTATGCAAGATAAGGCTTAAAAGTATTCACTCCCAAGGGAGGAAACTCTCACAAATGGTTGAGACACAAGAGTGTTTTTACTTCAAAATGTTCAACCCTTTTACATGTCTAGGAGCACCCCTTATATAGAAGAGTTTAGGGGCCTCTAAGCAAATAAAAGATACCTAAGGATGTCTCTACAAAAACCTAACCCTAGCTTCTAGAAACTAGGTCAAATAAGGTTACAAAAAATGAGAGACAAAA
>Ga0214544_1008991_pt1 | contig 16081 bp, 10 predicted proteins | sample CNSS3metaG_FD_160074 | JGI IMG/M metagenome (GOLD analysis project Ga0214544, IMG submission 160074) | Root nodule microbial communities from cowpea collected in UCLA plant growth center, Los Angeles, California, USA - CNSS3 | ecosystem: Host-associated > Plants > Roots > Nodule | place: USA...
TAAATAATAATATTAATATAAATAAATATTTTTTTTTTTTTTTTTATATATATTTATCAACAAATTTTAATCATTGATAATTATTATTGGATTTTTTATATCTATCTATAAATTTTACTAACGTAAATTTAATTAAATGAATTTTTAGTTATTAATAATTTTGATTTATGAACGAAATTTTACGAACAAGAACGGATTTTTCTGGTCATAATTTTTTCTTTTAAAAATCTCAAATAAAATATAGTTAAATTAACTTAAAATTTATCTTTTAAAATATTCAATTAGATTCCTTACCATTAGCGATTCAAGCATAGAATTAGGTACCTATCTATGTAAGATCCTTTACAATTAGTTAGTTTTCGTTGGTGGATTCTTTTAACTTAGTTCACCAAATTAATAAGCATAAATATGTTGTATTATGTATATGTCACTAGTTAGTGTTTAAAATAGTTTATTCATAGATCAAAATAAAATAATAAACAGAAAAAGTTCAAATATTTTGGAAATAATTAAAATGTTTTTTTTAATAATATAGAAACCCATCCATCCACCTCCACGGGTTCAGTTTTTCACATTATTGAATGTTGTGTGGGATGACTTGAATAGTTCAACACCACGGGTTCAGTCTTCTAGGTGCCCAAGACTTGTTCCTCACCACCAACAACATCGGCTCAAACATTCTCTCCAGAACATTCTTGTTTTATTTCATCTTACTTTTCTTACTCGCCTCTTTTCTTTTTACCTATCTAATATGTTTTATTATTGATTATTTTTATGTGAATTTTATTGAAGAAGTATAGGCTTAGATTTAGTAATAAACTTACAAAAAATTATTTAATAGAAAAGGAAAGTGAACAACTAATTTAAAAAATACAATTTATTGAATAACTTCTTTATAATGAATATTAGTTTTGTTTTTCTTAAAAAATAGTTAATAGTTTACACTATCTAAAACTTCGTTCATATTTTATTGCACAATTTCATTCCATATATAATTTTTTCTTTCAGGCATAGAAATAAATATTAAATAAATATAAATGGATAGAATATAAAATTAAATATTTAGTATTTAATAAATTTAAAATAAGTAAATATTTTTTAAATAATTATATCATTTAATTGATATGGTATTTATTACAATTAAAAATTTAAAAAAAAAATTGCAAGTGGAAATACTTCAACAAAAAAGAGCATAAAATTAAATAAAAGCAAATAATAAATTTAAAGTAATTCAACGTATCAAAATTTAATTCATAAATAACATTATTTTTTGACAAAATTACAAACTCTCTTCCATTTAACTATTCCAACCCCAAATGGGGTGGTAGTTTTCTATTTTTCTTCTTTTTTACATTACTTGATGTGATTTAGCGAATACCAGTTGAGAACCACCATATTTTTCCTTTCCAAAAATTCTCACATGAAAAGATCCTAATGAAGCTTCAACATAATATCATTTATATGTTTTTTAAACAAACATCTGACATGTTACCAACAAAATTACTTAAACCGCTCTCACCACTTGACAACAACAATCCTTCACCATCTTCAATCCTCACCGTCTTGAACATTAGACTAGTTGTCAACAATATGTTATTGTTGTTGACAACTCACTGATACTGAAGGTGAAATCCACCACAAACACCACCTTTACCCAGTTAGACCTCACCTCATATGTATCAACGAGGTCATTGCATAAAAAAATAAGCATCAGTACCAATCTTTCTTAAAAGGCTTAAAAGGCACAACTCAAAAAGTTTGATTTTGGTGAGCACACTAGAGTATTTAATTACTCGTTTGTTATTGGAGTGAGTACAAGTATCATGGTATCCTATCGGCAGATACCCATTACCTGCTATTATAAAATTTATTTAAGTGTTTTTCTTTTAAATTCGATGACCAAAATAAAATTATTAGTGAAAGTATTAATTATGGAATAATCATTTAAATTTTGACTTCATACATTTTTATTTATTTTTATTTAGATTTATGAAATTGGATTTATTTGTAAAAGATTTTTTTTTTAAATTATGTTTTGACGCAATTCATTTAAATTTGATTTTAAAAGACCAACTTTATTTGCATTAATATTTTATTGAGTAATTTAATTTACTTTTTTCTTATAAATTATTTTTTATTTGCACTTATATTTTAAAGATTTTTTTAAAGATTTTTATTAAAAATTAAATAAAATAATATAAAATATTCACAGGTATCCATACGTATCTGCAAGTTTTTTGTTTTAGATATCTAAGAGGTAGTGATGCAGGTTTTTTTAGACCGGGTGGGTAAGCAATACCCATACCTAATTTGATGTCATCCTTAACCTTAACTTTCATGCCATGTGTAAGAATCACGTAATAGAAAAATAACCTTTTTAAGTGAAAACACATATACAAATAAGAGTATAAATTTTAAATACACATACACAAACACATTGTGGTGACAACACTCAAATTAACTCTTTAATGTTATAGTGTTTTTTTATTTCTTTCTTCACATTACTTAATGTTGGATTTTGATGAATACTCACTTAAGAACCAACGACAATATCTAATAAAATGTTTCATGAAAACAATAATGATTCACTTTAAATCAAATTTTGCAAGTGTTATTGGTAGGACATACCTCATATACTATTTATCTTTAGGAATGAAAAATAAACTCATCTATAAACTGTTTATTTGAATTAATCTTAATTTTAATAACAATTTTTTGTGTTGACATATACAAGTATATATAAGTAATATTCAAATCTTTAAATTAAGTACGAAAACAAAGGTAGGTATGTGAATATTTTCACTGTTCTGATTTTAATTTTTGTCTTTCTTTTAAATATTCAAAACATCTTTATTTGATCATTTGTTTTTTTTTGTTACACAATTCTTCTTTCAATACTATTGAATTAATAGTTTGATTTATTCCATCAAATTTGCTCTCAAATTTTCAAAGTACTTTCTTCCTGGTGATAACTTCAATTACACTTTTTTTTTGCAGCTTTCTTTTAATCATATATTACATAATGTAAACCTCAATTTTATTGAATTAAATTGTTTCTAAGGCACTTATTTTTCATTTTTTTGTTTTTAATATCATTATTTATGGTTTATTTTAGGTCACGCGAGAATATCTTACTAACCATCTTGAGTATTCAATTCTCTTGATTTATTAGGTAATTTAAAAAATATGTTTTCTCTTCTCTTTTTAGTTCTTAATTTTGCTTCATTTCGTTGTACAATTTGTTATTCCTTCCTTAAACAATTCAACTCATTTGATGTTTGCTAAAAATTCTTATACACATTCTCTGTTAATATTTGCAAAAATAATTGGCACAATATTCGTCGTAAAGTTCAATTAGACATAATTGTTTTTTTATATCATATTTTTTATAAAATAAATAATTTAATTAGTATTTGGGAAAACACGCGAGCGATTATTAATACATGTATAGATGTGTGCACCACTCAACAAAAAGAAAAATGAAACAAAAATTTCGTAACAAAGATAAAAAAATATTTAAAGAATTTTTACTTTAAAGATAACCGGGAGTAAACATGCACTTATCCAAATTTCACCCCCACCCATCTTACTATCCTCATGTAATTATCTATGTGAGTTTATCCTTGATACCAAAGAAGCTTTTAGTTTATGAGAATGAGTCACTACATCAACATGCCATTGAAGTCATAGATTACCAATACCACACCAAGGCAAACATCTCTTTACAAGCTGTGAAACCACTCCCGTCAAGCAAAAAATATTCTTTAAAGAAAATCCACGAAATGCATTACCAAATTTTAGCAACTTCTCCTATCTCAATCACACCATCAACTTCATTAAAATTTTACTCTCCCACTAAAGCATGAATGTTTGGTTATTCACGTGGTAAAAACTAATAACTGTTGGCAACAACAAATATAAAAGGTGATCCATTTGTACCTTTTTTGCTTTCTTTCATTCAAAGTCACACCTCAAACATTAAGAACTTTTGGATCATCCTATCATAAGTAAATAAACAGAACAGAACAAGGTAGTGAGTTTTTGTACTAATTTTGTCTGGTCGCTCATATCATCCAGCGCGAGGATCGAGCACCTGGCCCATAAAGAGTACTGTTCCAGTTAAATCTTCTCTGATGAGGAACAAGAAAGGGTGGTCTGCTACAAAGTCTATTTTAGATGAAGACAGAGCACTCCTCAACATTATAGTTGCAGCAGTAGCCGCTGCAGCTTCGGTACCTTCTTCGTTTACTTCAATAAAAGACTTGTGAAAGATATCAGAAACACACAGGTTTTGACCCACAGGAGACTCCACCATTTCTGTCAAACCTCCAACAGTGAAAGGTAAAACCACTCCAAGTTCCTTCAGCACATCAGAGGCTTCAAACCCAAAAGAAATTTTGAATCTAGGGATCCTGAAATCCCCTACTTCCAATCGGTGATTAGGAAGCTTGCGTTCCAAGAACCCAGATTCAGAAGCCAACTTCTCAGCTAAAGCTGGCAGCCCATCTTTAGCATCTGGAAGGAAAAAGTACATGGTGAATTGGCGTTTATCTTCGCCTTGCTTGTAGGGAAGACCAAGGACTTTAAAACCATCAAAAGGCCTTATGAACTGCTTCTTCTTGCTAGTCATGAAGGGAACCTTGACTGAATTGCCATCAAGAAGGTGGAAATCGTGGTCTTTTGTAATTGAAGCATCGAACTTCTCATTCCACGCTCCTTTGAAGTACAGTGCATTTGCAAAGATGAGTCTGGTTGTACTGTCAACAGATCCAGCAGGAAGAAGTTCTTTTACAAGGCCATTTGTCTCCTTTTCGGCCCAAGAATTAACTTCATTGGCCACTTCAACCGCCTTAGAAATTAAAAATGATCAAAATAAAAATCAATTGTATGAAAGGATTGCTCTTCTTATCTCATGCATTTCAATAGAAGGGTTTAAGTTTTGCAAATCTTCTTTTTTTCCCACATATTTATGCTACCAAATCAATTATAATTTATTCTACAGATCAAATATGACTGTACCACACAGCAATGAGGAGAGCTACAAAATCAGACCATCAAGTCGAGAAGGCAACAATTCCAAGGGAAGTTGACAGTCGTGGTGCTTTACAGTCAATTTGATGAAGGATCGAGATTTTGTGTTCTATCTAGTACTACATTACGGGAGCATAAGACCAGAGGTTCATTAAGTTATTGCAGCAGTGGTTTGGCAAATTTTTACACAATTTGCTTGGTCACAAACTCGAGAAGACATAGCAAGTTCAGTCCAGTGATTAAATCAAGATGCTTGGATCAATTTTAAATTGGTAATGACTACAAAAACGGCAATTGGATGTTTTCCATATTTTAAGGGCAGTGGCAAGGTTGCATTAACAGAATAAGAAGCATTTCATACTTACAAATAGCTTAAGCTTTCAAAAGGATGAATAAGCATCCACACTGTCACACACAATGTTAATGAAATTTGTACTAAATATTTTGCTTTGAAGGTGGCATTGATCATAGTCTAATGTCAATGTTGAGATGAAGATTTGTTTTACAGGAAAATAAGACAATAAACAAATAAAATAAGTATCTCCCCCAACATAAAATTAGGTATATGCATAAACTAATTTCTGCTTTTGGAGTACTTTAGATCATTTATCTTATCCAAATATCGGAGCTAATTTTAGCTGGCGCTTATTTCTCTTTCCTTATTTTCTTCAGATAAACTTCTGCATTAGATCTCAGAGGAACTTCTTCCATTTTTTTAATCTCAAATGCTTATAGATTAGTTTATCCAAACGTTTTATGGAAAACTTTATTCTGCTAAAATAAAATCACTTGATAATAGAAGGCTATAGAATTTCCACGTCATCAACCTACTATATTGAAAACCATTGGATGAAAGGCACACTAATGATCTCACTTTTGTCACATTCTTCATTCTCTGAAGGAAGAGCCTACTCTCTACACTGGAACAAAAGTGTTTTCAAAAACCTTTTACAAATTATTGAATGCCTAGAATATAGGGTTAGCTTCTAAAGCAAAACATCCAATGCTAACACGACAAGGGGATGGAGGATTGGATGCAGTGAAAAAGAGGGAAAGTTACCTTGGTCTGGAAATCAACCGAAGCCAAAGTTGCCTTGTAATCAGTGTTGACAAGGTGTTTGAAGGAAGGGAGAAGAGGAAGAGTTTGCTGAACCCAGACGCCGTCGGCGAAGGAGAGTCGAGGCCCGCCGGCGGGATAGGCATCGGAGAGTACGACGGTGACGAGCTGAGAGGCGAAGGAGTTGAGATGGTCGGTGGACTTGGATCGGAGGAAGGAGAGAAGCTGATCGAGTGTGGGACCCTTGGAGCCAGCAGCGACGATGCTGAGAACAACGTGCAACGATAGCGGCGAATACACGAAGTTCTTGTCCCGAGCTTCCTTCGACAACAACAGCTTGGTCATGCTCAGGGCAACATCGGTTTGGTTGCTGATCGATTCACGCAGGTCCATTGTTATTTCGATTCTCGAATTAACTGATGCTCGCAGTGACGCTAATTTTAGAATCCCGATTTTTGGATATTTCAACACTTTGAACATCAAATTAACGAACCTCATTTGGTTTATATATTTTCTGACCTCACTCCAGGAACCGTGTCGAGCTCCCGCTTTGACATTTCTGTTCTCTCTCCACGTGGCTTCGCGTATGCTTAGGGACTAAGTTTGGAATAGAATAGAATAGTGTTATTTTTATAAATTAAATTAGAATTTTGTTTTGATAGTCTATATAATTAAAGTTAAAGGTGTTCAAATGCAATACTGAAGTGAAACTAAAATATTAAATATTTTTAGAAAACATAATCTACAGTTATTTTTAAAATAGAGATATTTGTTCTCCTATTTTAAAAATCTAGAAGTTTGATCCAATCCTTGATTTTAAATATGTTTTTTTCTAATTTTATTTTTGTTCGACTGAATAGTAAATATAACTTATTTGTTGAAATATCATAAAATGATTCAATTAATTAAAATATAAGAAACAAAAAAGATTAAATATTTTATTTTAAAATTGGAAGACCAAAATTATATATTAAACAAAATAAAAGAACAAATTATATTTTTTGGATTGAGTGTTGTAAAAAATATTTCCGAATTCATCATGCAGAGAAGATGATAACAATTATGCAGGTGTTGAGGAAGGAGAGAATAATTATGCAGAAGACGATAACGGAATTTAAATGGTGAAAAATGGAGAGGATGAAGGTGATGGCATGTTGTTCTGGAGTGGTGGTGAAGAGTGACTCGGTGTTGTCAAAATTGGGTAATGGAGATGGAGTTTTCTGTGTTCCCTTGGTTGTTGGAGAAGACGTGGGTTTTTGAAGTGAAGCAAATGAACGAAGATGGATATTTAAGGTGATAGTAAAGGAAAAAGAGGGAGTGTGAATGTAGAAACATGGGTTATTAGCCCACTTGTAAAGAGGGTGGAAAAGAGTAACATAGGGAGGTGTGAGTAGAAAGAGAAATAAGATGTTGGGCTGTTAATTCACTTGAGAAAAGAGGTGAGGGAAATAATGGGATGTTTCCCTATAAATAAAAATCAATAGAAATAAAAATAAAATTTCTTAACTCCTAACATTAATTAGACATATTTTGTATGGAAAGGGTGCGTAGACAATATATGAACAAAATTATGGGCAAAATTACAAGTCTGCTCATAAATGAATCACCAACTTGTTATATTATTATTATGATTTTGTACTATATTCCATATATCAATAGTTATTTGTAATATAAGTTTAACTTGTGATTAAATATTTATGAGGCCACATTACCCGTAAAATAACGTGTCTAATGTAACATTACATATATATATATATATATATATATATATATATATATATATATATATATATATATTTATGCAATATGAAGATGAAATATAAGTTATCTGATATTTTATGAAGTGAGTTTAAATTTAATTTAATTTTATAAAATTAACATGATAAGGACTCTTCTTATTTGTATACTTTGTATTATCACACCCTCGAAAATTGAGTTTTTTTTTTCTGATATAGCAAACAGATTAACTTTTGTATTTTTTGTCCTATGCAAGTTCTATGTAAAAAAGATTTTTGGAAACATCAATGAGACCTGCGCCCTGCGCCCAACCCAAAACTTTAAGGCAATAGATTTATGGGTCTTTATTCTTATATAATGCTCAACTTTTTAATTTTTTTTTTAATGTGAGACTTAGATTCACATTTGGATTCCTAACCATCTTCTCCTCAAGGATGAGTCCCTTCAACTACATTGGTACACTCTCCTTCCAGCATAAACATTCCTAACCATGAGTACTCATTTTTCTGCCCCTTGTCCGTACCACCATTTTTCTATATCTAATTTGTAATCTCTCTTAGACAAATTAAATTTAGCATTATAATCGTTACCGATGTCATAATCCAAAGTTTCGATATAGATCTCTTGTCACTGCGCTAATGATTTACTCATAAATTAAATATAACTAGTTATTATAAAGTATAAAGTTAAGATAATAGGAATTCACTTATCCCATCTTAATTAATAATACTAAGAGTTAATAAAATGTTTGTATTACACATATTTTTCATTAATCCGATGCAATAATTAGACCCTAAATGTTATAACGACAATCTGAAGAGAGAACATTTAATCTCAATCGTACAATTATACAGAGAAGTGGTTAACAAATAATAATCAGTACTAACAACACTAATAATCAAGCATATGTATAAGGTTACCAATACTTTATCTATCATTTGATATCTCCATTTTATCTTGTACAATTATAGTTTTGTCTTACAAATTGTTCCATCTACGAGTTTTGAAAACGAGATCTTAAAATCATAGTTAAACTTGTCTTCTTTGTGTTTGACTTGATTTTACATTTAATTTTAGTATATCTTAAAGTAAAATAATAATCGTTATTTGAGGATATTATTTCTTAGTTTTTTATTAGAATTTCAGTTAAAGTTTGGGTTATTAGCATTTGTTAAAAATCTTTTATCATTCATCATCCATTTTTATCTATCATATTTCATTGCTGCGTAAAATACTGCAAATACACAAGTTAAGAACAATTCTTTATGTTTTCAATTTTAACTTTAGTGTATTTTAGAAATAAATATGTTACGTTTCGTGACTTTTTTATCTTCTTGAAATTGGTCCTTAAAATAATTTTTAAAAAATTATCAAATAAAATTTATAATTTAAATAATTATATATATATATATATATATATATATATATATATATATATATATATACTCTGAAAATAAAATTTTAATACTTTATAAAAAAATATTAGTAATAAGAAAATAAAAAAAATGTCATAAATATTACATTCATTATTATAAATTCGGAATAAAATCTGAGGAGATGTGGTTTTTATAGATGATTATTAGATGCATATCACATTAGTTCTTAGAAAAACTTATATAGTATCTATTATGAGACAACTTGAGTTATACCATTAGGTGCAACTGTATTTAGCGCGAAGAACAATTATGTATTTATGAACAATGTTATCGTATGATTTCATTCTTTATAAAAAGGTCGAACACAAATTAAAAGGTTTTAAAAAAGAGGTATGCTTTAAATAAAAATATAATCAAGTTTTTTTTTCATATTTAATTATTTATCATTTTTATTTAATGCAAGTGTTGTGAATAAATAATTTCTTTCTTAGATGACAAATTTACTTCATCGTGACATAATCTATGTGGTGGATCTATTTTAAAATACTTATTTTTTTAATAAAATGATTATAATGATGTGTGTGGTTTTAAATAATTATTCAGTATAAATTGACCTAAATAACTTTAAATATAATTCTTACATCATACATTGAAAGTTGATCCTAACTTATGCGGATATTCAAGAATTTTAGGATCAAGAAAAAACGTACCTCATTTTCTTCTCTTATAACTTTTTTTTCAAATATTTATTTTAATATAAAACTATGATTTATCTATGTTGCATACAAAGTACTTCTTATGCATTAAAGATTACTAACAATTTACATATCTTTAAAGTTGAAGTTAAATTTAAACCGATCTATATCTTTCATTAATGAAATCTGTTAGTATTTATAATTACATTTTTATGTAATATTAAATTTTTTAACATTATATATATAAGTTTTGTACCACCACCATTATCTAACATACCTCTCTCAGTATATGTATGAGTTTTTTCTTTTCTACAATAATATAGAAACTTTGTTATGACCATACAAAAAATGCATAATACTTTAACAATTAATATGAAAAATATTGATATTATATATCCTATATTTTAGTTACTTGGCAATTATTATAGAAAAAAATTTCACTTTATACATCAATTAACAATTAATATAAGTTTTGTATAACTTCCATTTCTTTACTTATATATCCTTTACTTCATAACATGACTTAATGTGAATCATTGATTAATGTACTAATATATTTTTCTTTGAACAAATTAATGACTCACACTAAGTTATGTCAGAAAGTAAATAATGAGAGTTAAAAGATAAGAGTCAGAGTATAATTTCCCTTTTTAAAATAAACTACGCTAAGAATTCTAAGGAAACTTTCATGATTTGGAAATTGAATAAAGACACACTACCATTGTTCCTTAACTATCTTGTTGATTAGTAAATTAAGTTTAATTAGTCACTACGTGTTAAAAGTGTTTGTCATAATTAGCTCTAATTGTTAGTGACCTTCGGCAAGAAAACAAAAAGGCTTAAAGTGGCTGGATTTGGAATATGTTGAGCTGTGATGCTTCTCATCTAATTGTCAATACATTTAATTATATTGTCAAAATAAGATACCATTTTTGTAGCCACCACAATCATCATACCACGTCCTTATATTATAAACTAATTACATATGAATTTGTTGACATTTTTTAACTACACGGCAACCTAATATGCTATTTTGGTTAACATATTATCGTTTGAATATATATTAGAAGTATAATTGAAATGTATTAAAATAACATATTAAATGTGCATGTTTATATATATACAATCACAATTATTTATTGTCATTTTTAAGTTACAGACATTACTAAACCTTTGAAGTTTAAGGAATCATTTATATTTGGGATATTAGATACCGGCACAACAGTATGCATTTAGCTCTATCCGAGGTAGTTTTCTTGTCTGACATGTAATTTACAAAGGATGGTTACATAAGCAAGCAGCATCAAACATCACAAGAGACAAAAGCACAATCCAAACAGAAAGAGAACGTTAGGATATAAAAAAACATGTTTTTGTCCCTTGTCCAAACGTAGCAACAACAGCAAAAGAAATATCCATAACTTATTACTAGGTTAAAAATTATAATTATTAGTTAGTATGTAACTATTTTCACTTAAGAGTGTAATAATTCAAACATCACGACTAAATTATGATCCGGTCCGCTTGGTCTTTGGCATAAGACAATTGATGTTATTCAGAATACTTTTTCCTAATAATTGTCTTATTAGGAATCTCACAATTGAATTGTGAATTAGTCATTTGACCTCCGTCATGGAACAATTATTCAACCGTAACATGTCATTTGTCTAACTTCTCTACTCAAATTTCATTAATAAACTATTTTTATTATAAAACAACCTCTACTAAATTTTTATCATGAAAGAAACTTTGTTTGATACCTATAATTCTTTTTGTTAAACCAAAGAATTGGTACATCATAGAATAAGACTATCACGGTATTTGGACAAGGAGACTAGTTTAGCATGATTAGTTAAATCCCGTAACAGAGTTTTTTTGTTATCAGATTCATTTAAATGGTGCATTGGAAAAAATGGGTTTATTTTTTTGGTCAAATTAGAATGCAACTATGAAAGTTTCTGAAGGTCAATACAGGGATATACGCTCTGGTACATTTACATGCATGAACAAAGTAGTTGAGAGATGCCAATCAATTCTACTAACTAACGTGGTATACTCAACCCTATCAATGCGTATTTATTGGTTCTCTGATAAAAAAAAAAACGATTACGTCAACTAAAAAGTTTAAAACACCTACATTATGGGGGTTGGGGAGGAGAACAGGAACGTAGCTTACAGAATGTGACAAAAATTATTTTTCTAATGTCAAGTTGACATAGGATTTTTTTAAAGCTTACTTCAACTGCAACATGGTTTTCATTTAAATTCATGGCGAATGAAGTACTAATTCCTAAAGAAGTGGCACATTCTGTTCCAAAGAAGGCACCAACAATGGTAATCAACTCTTTCCTTTTTCTTGCAAGAAATTTTGAATGTTATACCAATCGAACCGATAACGAAGAGTGAATCAGTTTCTCAAACATGTTTAAGATCAATGTCGTGCATTTTAGTGTCATCTCTCTCTGTCTCTCCTTTGAACTTGCTTTGGTTAATCGAATTTTGTTTTCGTCACTCTTCAGGGAATCTGCAGAAACATGGTTACCCAGCCAAGGCAACAAAGAAGGCTAGGAGGAAACAGAGCTGCACTTTTTGTAAACGGTAACAGCTTCAACCCTTTACATCTCCTAATAGATGTTCTTTCATAATTAAAGTTCTTACCATATACTCAAAGAACACACAATTTGTTGTAATAAACTGGAAATATTCCACTTTGTGTATGCAGCTATGGAAGGGCTAGAGAGCATGGCTTTCGTTTCCAATGCTGTGAGCCTAGTAACTTACTTCTTTGGGTACATGAACTTCAGCATAACAAAATCCGCCACAACCCTGACCAACTTTTTGGGAACTGCATTTTTACTACCACTCTTTGGTGGAATAATCAGTGATACCTATCTCTCTAGATTCAAGACCTGTGTTCTGTTCGCGTGCATGGAATTGCTGGTAAGTTGAACCAAATTCTCTCACAAGTGCATTGTTTTTCCAGCATCACGACCTAAAATGGTTGAGTTTTTGTTAGAACTATCATGTTGGAACAATCATGTGAATAAACACATCTCTTACTGAAAACTTTAGTCAACCACTGGCTGTTGAATTATTGAAGCACTGGCTGTTTCTTGACTGGCACGACTGAACACGTCTCAAAATCTTCCTTGAAATTCAACATCGTACCTTGTCTTTACTTGAAGAGAAATTGTATTTTTACGTTTGTTTTATATAACTTTTTTGAATGACAGAGTGACAGAGAGAAAAAAATAACATACTTATAAAACATGATAAGGACATGTTTGATTAAAATAAAAACCAAGACGACTTTTTCTCATCTAACTCTTTATGATCCATAATCCAAACAAACATATCATGCACCAAGAATAAAATAGACTCTCGACCTCCGTTCATAATTATTAAAATAAAACTTTGTATCTGATAATAATTGAAACGCTTCATCTAAATAGAAAAAAAAGTAAAATTATCTCCTGTGAATAAAGTGTTTGAGAAACAAAATAATTTGAATTGAATTTAATATATTTTCTTTTTGTAAATCAAATTTCTCCCTTTGAACCCTATAATATTAACAAAAACAAAATAAAAATGGAATAAGGATTCTCTCCTCCAAAAGAATAAAATAAATAACAAAAAGATTTCTCCCCTTAGGTGAGACTATTGATTATTTTTCTGTTTAAACATCCAAACACTGTAGAATAGAAGATATTTGATGTTACTATTTTTGTTGTTTAAATCTGAATGTTAAGTATGATCTACTATTTACAGGGATTTGGTATTCTGGCAGTTCAAGCAAAGTCCCACAAATTAAGACCCATCCCCTGCAAAGATTTAGCAGTAACCCAGATGAATGAATGTAAAGCTGCCACAGGTGGCCAAGTTGCAATGCTTTACAGTGGCCTATACCTTGTTGCTTTAGGAACTGGTGGTATTAAGGCTGCTTTACCTGCTTTGGGGGCTGATCAGTTTGATGAAAAAGATCCCAAGGAGGCACCTAAACTATCAAGCTTTTTCAACTGGTTCTTGTTCAGCCTTACCATAGGATCAATAATTGGTGTTACTTTCATCGTTTGGATTGGTGCCAACCAGGGATGGGATTGGAGCTTTATCATATGCACCATAGCAATTCTTTTCTCTATTGTGTTCATATGCATGGGAAACTCATTATACCGAAACAATGTTCCAAAGGGAAGTCCTCTAGTTCGAATCATACAGGTACTGTCAATTCCGTTTTCTACTCTCCCTACAAAAACCACCAATTTCATGCTTCAAGTATTTTACTCTTACATATTAATAAAAAATGTTATCTATGAACTTCAGAGTGGTGAGTATTCAATATTTCGGAAATTTTTCAAACAGTTATGTTATTTTGTTGTACTGTTAGGTGTTCGTGGCAGCCTTCAGAAACAGAAAACTTCAGATTCCAGATAATACAGACGAACTGCACGAGATTCATGAAAAGCAAAGAGGGGACAATGTTGAAATTCTTAAAAGGACAGAACAATTCAGGTAATGAAATTAAAAGAAAAAAAATAACTCCAGTGAGTACAAAGTTGAAACACTGTTTGTTTCAGTTCCTGATTTGGTTTTCTTGGAACAATAAACTCAGATTTTTAGACCGAGCAGCAGTTGTTGAAAGCAGCACAGGTAGCTCAACATCCGAACACTGGAAACTGTGCACAGTGACCCAAGTGGAAGAAACAAAAATCTTAATCCGCATGCTACCGATAATACTCAGCACCATCTTTATGAACACTTGTTTGGCTCAACTTCAGACCTTCACAGTACAACAAAGCACCACCATGAACACCAAAATAGGGGGCTTTAAAGTGCCAGGAGCCTCTCTCCCAGTCATCCCTCTGTTGTTCATGTTCATCCTAATCCCCTTATACGATCGCGTTTTTGTCCCGATTGCTCGAAGAATCACAGGGATTCCGACCGGAATTCGACACCTTCAGAGGATTGGAATCGGTTTGGTTCTGTCTGCTGCTTCCATGGCAGTGGCAGGTTTTGTGGAAACACGCCGCAAGTCTGTAGCCATGGAACACGACATGGTGGACAGCACAGAGCCTTTGCCGATGAGTGTGTTCTGGCTGGGGTTCCAATATGGTATTTTTGGAGCTGCGGACATGTTTTCACTGATAGGGCTTTTGGAGTTTTTCTATGCAGAAAGTTCAGCCGGAATGAAGTCACTTGGCACTGCAATCTCGTGGTGTTCTGTGGCATTCGGATACTTTACGAGCACGGTGGTCGTTGAGGTGGTTAACAAAGTGAGTGGAGGGTGGTTGGCTAGCAACAACTTGAATAGGGACAAGCTCAACTACTTCTACTGGATGTTGTCTGTCATAAGTGTTTTGAACTTTGGATTTTACTTATTTTGTGCTTCTTGGTATACATACAAAACGGTGGAAGTCCAGCAAGATGATTCAAAAAATAATGTGGACATCACCAAGGTTTAGATTATTAGATCCGCAGTAGATTGAGTATAACTGTTATCTGTTATAAATATTAGAAGCTCCATGGAAATTGCAGAACAGTGTTTGGTCAACAGCAACGTATCAAAAGCTCAACAGATAAACCAAAAGCATTGCTTGGATTTAGTGCCAAATTTATTTCTGAAACATAGGGTAAGGATGAACGTCAAAGAGCTGTTGTCGATTTGCCTGTGTTTACAGCGACTGGATTATGAAGTGAACTACTTCAATGATGGATTAGTAAAAAAATTTACGTTGATTCAGGAATCAAATTTAAATTTAAACTAAAAGCATAAAAGTTGAATCAAATTCATTCAACATGAATTATAAATTTCCTGTGGATAAATAACTACTATTAAAGAATATTTTACATTTCAAGTGAATACACAAACATTACTTAAGAAATTGATAGGACAGAATAACTAGGGATGTCAAAAAAATCCGTACCCGCGGGTATTTGCGGATAAAACCCGCAACAGATAGAAAATGAATATTAAAAATAGATACCCGCTACCCGTGGGTATGAATATTTTTGATACCCGCATGTTAACGGGGCGGGTACGGATATCATAGTATCCGTATCCGTGGATAACTGTACCCGCTAAACTTTAATTCAGAAAAAGTATATATATATATATATATATATATATATATATATATATATATATATATATATATATATATATATTTATATACTAAACAAAAGAAAAT
>Ga0214544_1008993_pt1 | contig 16079 bp, 10 predicted proteins | sample CNSS3metaG_FD_160074 | JGI IMG/M metagenome (GOLD analysis project Ga0214544, IMG submission 160074) | Root nodule microbial communities from cowpea collected in UCLA plant growth center, Los Angeles, California, USA - CNSS3 | ecosystem: Host-associated > Plants > Roots > Nodule | place: USA...
TTTTTTAAATTTTTTGAAAAAAAAAATAATTTTTTGAAAAAAAAAAATAATTTTTTGAAAAAAAAAATAATTTTTTGAAAAAAAAAATTAAATTTTTGAAAAAAAATTAAAAAAAAATAAAAATTTCATGGCTTGACACGTGTCCTGTACGGACACGGTGTTAACTCCAACTTAACGGAGAGGACCAAATTGAACCTCTTTAGAGAATTGGGGTACCAAATCGAACATTCCTAAAGTTCGGGTACCACATTGAACTTTCCGAAAAAGTTTGAGTAACTAATGTGTATTTATACCTAAAACTTATTATGATCATACTAACTATCATATTTAGTAAATATTTAACGAACAAGCTGAAGAATATCAACATAACTAAACATCTTTTAAGACACGCTTATGCTGGGAGTGGTGGTAAAATCCAACCATGTGATAAAGTTTTGTGCGTGCACAAAGGCACCTACTAAGGTAGGGCATTTTGTAGATATGAAAACTTGAATTTGTAGATTCTGTCCACATGCATACACATTTTTATAATTAATCTGACCTTAAACTTCAAAAGCTATGAGTTGGGATTTTGAAGGAAGCCAAACGGCTTGAATAAAATGATACAAAATGACAGATAATGAAACTATGTTGGTTGGGTGCGCCTAAACGTATACTTCAGATAATGTGTGAACAAGCATATAAGATGTCTTAGATAATACTACTTAATAAATGTCCAATAAGACAATTTTGAGATGAATTTGACATTTATTCTGTTTTGATTTTATTGAATTTATGTTTAAATCACTCTAAGAGTTGAGGCTCGAGTCAGAAAAGCAAATTCATTGCAAAGTAAAACCTCAAGCATTAAACCTGAGTTGCACCCCTATTTAGATATACTTTTTAGATGGGTTCTTTTGAGAGACTCTTAGAGAGTTTTTGTATAGACACTTTCTCTTGTGCTTAGTAAACATTATTTGAGGGTAAAAGAGAGGACAACTCTTCGCTATATTGTATTGCTTCCAACCTATTATGAGGAGCTAAATCTTAAAGTGTTGAAGCAAATATATAACTCTTTGAAACTCTCTTCTATTAGTATTGTTACATTTATTAAAGTAGGTTTGTGAATTAGTTTATGCATGTTGTTGGATGAACTGATGACTCATCTTATATCACTGGCTTTGGATTTAGTGGAAACTAGTTTCAAGTTGTGGTCCGACTGATTTTCCTCCTACTTTTAGATTCTAGAAATAGATATAAGGCTCTAGCTGGTTATAGAGTCTTGATCTTAATGCAGGTGATTCATTCAAGTAGTCATTGAGGAATCATACTGAAGTTTGATGATCCTACGCTTTATGTTTCAGGAATGGAGCTAAAGTTACATTTATAGAGAACTCCCAAGACATGAATGATTGTATCTTTGTGAAAGATAATTAAATCGGTACAAGAGAGAGACATAGTCATGAAATCTAACTTAACACGTCTTTTTAACTTTGAACTCATCATTCATTTTTTTAATTCACTTATGTTGCTTTAGATTGACGTTTTTCTTTTTCATAACAAATATGTTATCATATTTTCTATACAAACCAAACACTGTTTCATTCAAATCAATCTAGTTTATACCTTGTGTTTTCTACTAGAACCCTATGGATATGACACTTGTTGTACTACAAACTACCCAATTTACTTACCGGAAAAATTGATTACATTGGAACATCAACAAGTTTTTGGTGTCGTTGTCCGGGATTTGTGTAAAGAAAACCACTATTTTCAACCATTTTGACTATTGTATAAACTATATAAATATTCTTTTGTTTGATACATTTTGTAATGCATTAATTTTGCTCCTCACCATTGATTAAAGTTGTTTTGTGTGCAAAGAAGAAAACAGAAACAAGTTCTACTCTTTGATCCTGAAATTGAAAGTACAACTAGGAGAAACAACAGCAAAAACAAGAAGCACAAGAAGCTCACAAAAATACAATAGTAGGAGGCAAAGAGGTGGTTGATTCAAACTATGACCTAGATTCACATATTCTAAAATAAATGGCTGCAAAAAATAACCAAAGGAGGTTGCTAGGTGATTACACATAGCAACAAGGACCACATCATTTCTCAAGCATAGTCAAGCCTACTAAAGGTTTAGAAATGAAGCCTACACTACTTTCATTACTAACAACAAACCAATTTTCTAGTTTGGACCAGGAAGACCCTTTCAATAATATTGCCACATTCTACGAGTTTGTGGAACTCTAGGAATTGAATCTGATGATGACATTGCACGACTTAACATGTTTTGTGACAGGTATAAGCCACCTGTCATAATAAGTTGATTGGTGGCATTTTTGTAATAAACGTAATAGTTATGACTGGTAAAAATGAAATTGTCATAGTAAGTGAAAAGGAAAAACTTAACATAACAAGTGTAGTGAACCTATCATAGTAATTGGACGCTGTATTATGACAGATATTGGAAGACCTCTTACAGTATCTCTAAAACCCTAATTTTTCCCTCATTTCTCTTTCTCGTTTCCCTTTATTTCTCAAGTAGTCCATACACATCCTCAAGCAGTCTCTCCCACACGTGTTTCTTGTTACTGTTGCCTCCCACACGCATTCTCGTTGCCTCCCACAATCGCACATTTTGCCCTCTTTGCGAGGCTGTTTGCCATCTTTGTAGTGCCTTTTCCATCTTTGCAGCACCATTTTGTCACGCCATTTGTCGTCTTCGCCGTATATTTAATTTTGTATATCAACTTAATTAACTTACAAAATTTTACAAATTTTAATTTATGATACAAATACTTAAAATTTATAAACACAAATATAATGAGTGTAACATCGAATATTATATATATATATATATATATATATATATATATATATATATATATATATATGGACGGATTATACAAGGAGCGGGAGGGACCCTACCCCTAAAATATTTTTGACTTTTTCTAAATTATATATTTATATATATATTTTTTAAATTATATATATTTTTAAAATTTTGAAATCTTTTTAAATTATAAGTAATATATTTTAAAAATCGATAGAAATTTGTATGTTTTTTAATTGTTTTATAAAACATAATATTTAATGTTAATAAATAACAAAACATAAAATTGAATATAATAAAAAGTATAAATATTTAGGTTTAATTATTTTTTTGTCTAAAAATGTCAAATTTTGACTTAAAAATTGAAACAAAATTGAGACTAAATCAACTAGAGGATCAACTTATATTTTTGAAAACAAAAATCAAACAAGTAATTAAAACAAATATTTATTAAGATATTTTTTATTTTATTTCTCATTGTGGTTTTCACAAACTTGTATTCATTTTTCAGCTTCATATGTTTTCTTTTGTTTTTGAAAAAAAAAAAAGTTAGACACAAACTCATTATTTTTGCTCTCATTTGTCATTTGTTTTCTTTCTTCCTTGAAGAAAAAAAAGGTAACTTTCTTGTCTCACTTATAATGAACAATTAGTTTAATAGTTATTAACATTATTTTTGATTTCATGAACATTTGTATATTCATTTTTTATTAATATAGAAGAAAAAATTAGTATTATGTGTTTTTTCAAATCGATTTTGTGACTTGATTATAATATATTTTCTTTTATTAATTACTTCTCTCAATTTTTCATTAGATTATGATAAGTTTTTTTTTTAATATTAACTTTTTTAAAAGTATATTGATGAAGAATGGAATCATATATTCATTCTTTAAAAATGATAGAGGAGAAGTTGTTAGTAAAGATGAAAACAAGATAGATTTTACTTTTTTACATATCTTGAAATATTGCACTAATGATCCAATCTAATGATCAAATTGTCCAATTAGAGAAATTATTTTTTAAACATTATACTAATGATCTAATATAATAGTCAAATAATTATATTGCTTTGGCCCCTCCAAATTTTGTGATCAAGATCCGCCAATATATATATATATATATATATATATATATATATATATATATATATATATATATATATTGTTAAAAAATGATTACTCAAATAATACTATTAATAATAAAAATATGAAAATAATATAATAATAATTATTAAATCAATAATAATACTAAGACAATATATAAAACAATTAATATTAATCAGAGATCAACAATTATAATAACAGTCATAAATAAAAAATAAACAAGGGAAGAAATAGAAATATCCTGGGTTGAGGCACGCATAACGCTATCCTTAGAGAGAAACCGCCCCTACTGCACAGGGCTAAACAAATACACACTCATATGTGTTTCAAATCATATGCGTTTCTCTCCCAAGATACAACAACCCGTCAGATCGATCGAGTGCAGCGAAGGATCTCTGAACCTTATGAACACCACTGTCTTAAAGATAATATACAGAAGAAAGGAATAACACTTTTAAGAATAACTCTAGTGTTTGTTGTCTCTATTGTTGTTGTTGTTGTATACTTTCCCATGCACCTAGGTGGTATTTATAGGTAACAAAAGGAGACAAAGGAGTAAATAGTAATAATAATATAGCCGTTAGCCATTAAAAGCATTAACACATAAATTAAAGGTCTATAAAAACATGAGTAACAGTAGAATTTTTATTTTTATTATTTTATTTTATAAATTATATTAAAATATTTCCAACAATCCCCCACATAATTTAAAAAATAAAACAAAAATATATTATCTTTTAAAACAAAATATTGTAGTTCAGTGTAAGGAACCTTCCGGGTTTGACCCTTACACCTAGTGCTTATAAACTTCCACCCGAGAAAATGCAGAGACTTGATTGTCTTGAACTACATCTCCTGTGGCCGGGTTTTAGTAAATAACACATACAATATCGGTGTTCATTATAGGTTCTAATCAGTGGGTGCACGTTACGGCCTTGTGCATGTATCTTGTTTCATGAGTGTGACTTAGAGACTTGCCCATGTCTCACAATGGCGGCCCCACCATCACACTCACTGGGTAAACCCTCAAAGGGTGATTTGTGACTCACCCCTACGATAATTGTCATTGGGTTTATTAAGAGGTATTTTAAAATAAGCATAATAATGCACATATCTCAACCATTGGGTTTATTAAGAGGTATTTTATAAAATAAGCATAATAATGCACATACCTCAACCTAATTATTGTCACAATTTATAGTACACATTGTCATAGAAATGAGACATAAAATTTAATCAAATTATTTGGTGTACTTTAGTCAACAACAACTTCGTTGTTACCCATTGAACTTCATTCCATGGGATCGCCATTCATGTGGAGATGGGTGTCCATTGTTGCAACTAATTTATGGGCTATAGTCTCATTTCCCTCGACGACTCAAATACTTGTTGTTGATGCATCAGCCCTTTGATAAGCAGATCTGCAATATTTCTTTCTAACCTGACAAAGTCAAAAGAGACAATACCATGAGTAAATTAGTTTCTAATATATTTGTCTTTCATTCTCATATGTCAATTTCATTGACATTTTTACTAGAAACTTTAAATATAACAATTTGATTGTCAGGAGGCATTGAAAATAGAAATAATTTATGCTTGCATAGTAGATCATGTTAGAACAACAACTTTTTAACATATTTCCATGATAGTGCACCTCCATCCAAGGTTAAAACATAGTCATAACCAATAGGTGATTTTGCGTCACCAAAATCAATATCCAATTTCCATTAAAAATATCATTCAATAATCTCAAGAAATTGGACATATTGCCATAATATAAGAAAGACAAATAATATTACACTAGATGGCAAAATAGTTCTCGAGGTATCATAAACAAATTTAGTCAATTTATTATTTGAAGGAAACATCTCTAAATATTTATCGGTATAAATAACCAAAGATTTTTTTTTCTCATTAAAAGGTATATTAACCTTTACAAGACACTCCCACACTATGAAATATTTTAAATGTGGTTCTTTTTTTTTTTCATAACTCATAAAAAGTTTTATCATAATCTTTTGTGTTCAAAATATGGTAAGCTGAATATAAAGTTTCACCCTATATGATTTTATAGGCAAAGACAAGCTAGACTTGTAGAATAACATTTACCATATTAGAACATTTTTTATTTCTTTCTTTCGCTGCACCATTATATTAACATCATAAACTATATGAAGATGTTACTTAATGAATAATACAACTATATGAAGATGTTACTTAATGAATAATACAATGAATTTCACATAAAAACACTCATTTATAATGACATGTATCATCACTTCTCTATTTAATTAATTTTGTAACTGAAAATTTCATAATATGAATGGTCTCTAACCAAACTTCTCAACAATTATAATAATAGCATGTCATATATCAATACTTTCAACATATGTGATAATCAAAGAAAAACTACTAAATATTTTATTACAAGATAAAGGTCCTTAACTCAAACAAACCATCACAAATATATTATTTACCAACCAAATAACACTATCTATAAATAATAATTTTGAATTCATAAATTTGATAAAGATTATATTTATTATCAGTCATTTATTTTTTCATATAAATAAAAAGCTAATTTTATTTTCCTTTGCAAATGCAAAGTTCCACAACTCAAAACAAATTTTAGTATGAAAAACATTTCACAATTATTTTCATACAAAACACTTAAAATATATACATTATATAGAACATCTTTATCAATGGTAAGAATAGACAATATTAAATTATAAATTAATATAACAACATAAACATTAGCTATAAATATCACAAAAAAAAAATTCAATGAGAAGGAATTTCATTTATATATAATTTCATTTATTGTTATCGATAGAAATAGAAACAATTATACACATCAATTTTTAGGCTTTGTTGAAACTGATTTAATTATAACCATAAGAAACACATTAGTTCACAAAATGTGTTTTGCAGTCTTCAACTTTATATTGTTTTTAATTTTAGAATTGAATACAAATGAGTAATCAAAAAAATAGAAATAACAAGATAATAATTTTTCTCTCTAAGAAGGTTAAAAAAAGATTACTCAAATAATACTATTAATAATAAAAATATGAAAATAATATAATAATAATTATTAAATCAATAATAATACTAAGACAATATATAAAACAATTAATATTAATCAGATATCAACAATTATAATAATAGTCATAAATAAAAAATAAACAAGGGAAGAAATAGAAATATCCTGGGTTGAGGCACACATAACGCTATCCTTAGAGAGAAACCGCCCCTACTGCACAGGGCTAAATAAATACACACTCATATGTGTTTCAAATCATATGCGTTTTTCTCTCGAGATACAATAACCCGTCAGATCGATCGAGTGCAGCGAAGGATCTCTGAACCTTATGAACACCATTGTCTTAAAGATAATATTGTGTTGAGTTCCTCCCATTTGCGTCGTATTGATCAACGAAAATTATTTGAATTTCTTTTCCGTTTTAATTGTTCGTGGGCTTGACCCACGCATGGGAAATTATTATTATATTTGTTATTCATTTTCGTCGGTTTAGCCGACGAGAAATATGCAGAAATCATGCGTCCCCATTTAGCCGACGTAAATGACCTTTGCATCCAGAAAATAGACGTGGATCACGTTACCATCGCTGGACCGACGCCATGTGCATATTATCGTCGGCTTTTTAGTTGTAGCATAGGTTTTTGACCAACGAAAAAATCAAAAATTCTTGTAGTGATTAGACTTTCTTGAAGAGCTTTATCGGAAGATACAATTTTCTAATTTTGAATATCTAAATAATCATTCATATATATATATAAATATATATATATATATATATATATATATATATATATGCATAGATTTGATTATCCAAATTTTATCATATTTCATATATTTTCATACTTCCTCAAATCTTTAACTTGAAAAAATAATTGCAATCGATGAACATTATGCCTTTGCTATGAACCTTCTTTCTATGTTTTATCTTATAAATGTAATAATTAGTCACATATGTGATGTTTTAAAAGTAATGATTAGTCGGAGACGTGATGTGATTACAATTGAAAGACTGGGTTTGGGGTCATTAGTGGGTGGGTGAGTGTTGAGTTCAGCAGCTTTACATTGGGGCATTTAATACCCTTTATCAATATATACTCATAATATATTAGTACCCTTTATAATATAATCTCATGCTGGAATTGGTGGTAAAACAACCATATGATAAATTAATTATACGCGTATAAAGCGATGAAGATAATGATACTACATTGGTTGGGTGCGTGCAAAGTGGGACTTTGACTAATGTTTATTCATAGCCACTAGTAACTTTAGTTCTTTAATAGCAACTTTAGCAACATCTTTTTTTCTATTACTCCATGTATTATCATTTATGTTGATTCGACTATCTCTTTCAACCTAGTCTCTGTCTTATCAACATTCAGTGTACATTAGACTCTTGCTGGAAAATAAGCAAAAAATTTATATATGTTTGGGAATATGTAATATGGAATTCAAATATGAAAATTAGGAAGCATATCTAAGTTTTTTTTGTCCATTATAATTTAATAGTGTTTTTAATTTTATTTTTACTTATGACTGGTGCTTACTCGTTAAGTATTTGTGTGTCCTTTTCTGTGTGTCGGGTTGTGCGAGTCAAACAACGTTAGAATAATGGTTCAATTCTTATCTATCCTCGTCCAAAGAATATTCAAAGGTTTTGCATTGATGCCAGGAAGGCTAGATTTTAGAATAATGTTTTTGTACGGGTGAGGTTAGGTAGGAGATATTCAGAAGAAAATAGATTCATTCATAATCCTATTTGTAGATTAAGAGAATTAAAAAACTAAAAGTAATCAACTCTAAATATAATTGCATAAAAGTATAAGAACCAAGCTTGTTAGTGTAAATAGAACGAATAAAATACTTATAGTTTAAATTTATTAAGCTTTATGATTTGTATTATTTACTCTAAGCTTGTATGTAATAAAAATTGTACCAAGGTGCTTATTTTAAAAAAGAATGAGTTTTGATCACGATTTATCTTCCTTACAGATTTTTCAAACATAAAAATAATTAGTTCTCTTTTTCCGTTCGTAACATCAAATAATTCAAAACTGTCTACAACTAACAAAAATCAAATAATGGAAGAGAAAAAAAAAATTCAAGTACAAATTATTTAAAACTAAACTAGAATTAATATCAAATAGTTATACTAATTTAAATTACTGTAAATATATTTAATTATCGTGTTGTAGTTATCCGCGGTTTCCGTAGAAAATTCATGTTCAATGTTTTCTGACTTATGCAACATTTTTGGTTTATGATGTGTCCGTGAGGATGGAAAGTGAAAGAAAAATAATATAAAAGGGAAAAATATAGAAAATAAGATGATTATTTAACCTGTTGGATAATAAGATAAAATAATAAATTTCCTTATTATTTGTATTCAATGTAAGAGTTCAATTACAATACGATAGTCGGTATAGTTTTATAAGAAAATAAGTTCCTGTATTAAAAGCATTTCAAGACAATAATGAAAATTATAATTTTTTTAATTAAATCCCAATACTGTGTGTATCATCACTATAATTGTTAATTTATGTTTTTTATTTTCTACACAAGAAAATCATTTAATATAATAAAAAATTTTACAAATAAAAAATAATTAGTCTCTATATTAGATACTATTTTAACTACTTACTATTATTGATTCTAAATTAATTTTTTTAATTAAAAATTAAATTAAACACTAATTCTTTAGTAACTAAAATTTTGGTAGTTATTGTTAGAAATTAATTTAAATTTTAATTCACAAATCAATCATCATGAGTTTTTATTTATAATAGAAACTATTTAGATATTAATAATCTCTAGTGTATAAAATAGTATCTAGTCAATATAATGAATAATATTTTTTGTGTCTAAAAATGATTGCTACGTGATGATTCTTCTTTTTAGGGATTTGATCACAATGCATTTTAGTTTTCAAGTTTCATTAAGTGAACTTTAATTTTCCAATAATTTACAAAACAATCTTTGTGCTAGTTCGTATGAGTTTAATGAATCTTACTAATCTGAGATTTAAAGTGAACTATATACAACACTAGAACCATGATGACTTTTATCAGGTCGTTTTTCAGTCAGCAAAAGACTATTAGGTTAAAACTAGGAATTTTATTGTACACAGCAAAAGGAGGGCTTATAAGTTTACCATACATACTAATATGATAGCCTTTTTAATTACAGGAAAGATATTAATTAATATTTATAAATTTGACTTTTTATTTCACCAATTAAATTTCGGCTTATATTTTGATTCATAAATGAGTCTTCAAATTTTGGTTTCTTTGAATTTGAGTTCAAAATGGATCCATCCATCTGGGGACTCCAACTTCCACTCAATTACCAATTGGAGATGAAGTAAAAATGAGATTAGTGGATTAGATATTCTTGGGCATTAGAGTGAGGAACTTAGCATAGAGTTCATGTACAATGCTCATGTACAACATAATGTAATTGGATAACAATGAAAATAGTTTAATTATATATGCTCAACAATTATTTTACAAATATATGAATAATTGTGTGTCTCTATCTCTAGGCACAAATATGAGAGTTCAAAATGTAAGCTGTGATGACGATAATATTTAACATATGTTTACTAAACGTATAATTTACATGATTTTTTTTGTTAAAAAAAAACTTGTGTTTTTATCGAGCATTTCAATCTATATATAGAAAGGAGCGACTCCTTCTGCATAGTTTCAACTTCTCTCTTGTTCTTCTTTCAACTTCTCTCTTTCTCTCTCCTGCACAAAATAGAAAGGAGCGACTCCTTCTGCATAGTTTCATGGAAATGAAGCAGAATTCAGTTAAGGTATGAGTTCTTCAATTAACCTCATCCTGTTTCATTTTCCTGTCATATCACTGTTACTAATTATTAGATCTTTTATCTCTCTTTCTAATCAACCAAAACTATCATTGTGCCTGAGTTGGTGAATTGAAGATCCACAACCAACCAACACACTAGAGCAACCTCAAGCTTCTTTTCACTTGTTTGGGGCCATGGAGGTTCAGTTTAGGTTCTCAATTAAAGCTTAGAGGTTCCATTGAAACCCTATTTTGACATCTTTGACTTTTCTAACGATGGATCTAACTTTTTTGGAACTGGAACCTCGCAAATCATGTAGTCTTTTTCTTTTTCGTTGTACATGGCTGGCTGATCCACGAGATCGATGCTGTTGTGTAAGGAGCTAAACTAAACCCTTTTGCCTTTTTGAGAGTTTAGTCCAATTTCCCTTTCTCTCTCTTAATTGCTATATTCACAAAGGTTTCCGAGCCCCAAGTTTTCTTCTCCTGGGTTGATCCTGCAGGGTTGGATCTTGTCCTTAGACAACATGCGTCAAAACAAATTTTGGTACAAAACATAGATCTGTTGAAATCATATATAATATGTATGAATTTGTGTTTCGTTAAATATAGTTATAACATCTTTGTTATGCATATATTTTATATATCATTATACTACCCTATATGGTTCTTCTACCCAGAAATTTATTTATTAATCAAGAACTCATGCTGTAGGCACCAATTTGGGAACCTGTCGAACCTGTTGCTTCAACCAGAAGCAAAACCAAGTCCGTGGAATATGCAGGTATATACTCTTCTTTACATGAACTTTGATTCATTCATATTAATTATTATTTGAATGTTCTCACTCTTCTGCATTACTAGAATCCATTCTTCAACTTCATTCAAATTTGCTTTAGTAGAAGAAGAGTAATCTTTGATCCCCTTTTTGTTGTTCAAACTCGCAAAACTTTGCAGAACTCTCCTCGGACAAGCAAACTTTTGAAGCGTCCCCATTCGTGATCATTAGCGAAGTTCTATCTGTTATATCTGCCTTCATCTATATGCTCTTTTCGCTTCTTGTATTCGCAGTTCGTTTCCTCACTGTTTATCTAAATGGTATAACCAATTGGCTAATGAAAACGACGGAGAAATTAAACGCCAAGGGCAAGGAAAGAGAGAGCCACGTGAATCGTGGAGAATCCAACAACTTTCTGGAAGCTAGTTTCAGTGGGAAAGATAAACAGAAAAGGAACAAAGAAACCAATAACCCTAACCAACATGGCAACAACAAAGAGCATCAAAGAATCGATGCTTCCACCATTCATGGCTGCGAAACTTCGAATTCTGTTGAGCATGGCTATGCAATTGATAACTCCTTTAACAACTATGGCGAAGGGGAGCAAGATTACAGCTATTGTGAGGTTAACAGTTCTTCAAGTAAAGATTCCTATAACAACCATGATTCGGGTCTACAAGATCTTAGCAGTGCAAAGGTTTGGACTTCTACAAATGAAGATATCTTTAACAACCGGAGCGTACACTCGCAAAGTTTCAGGAATGCAAAGGTTGGAAATTCTAAGGAGCCAAAAGCAATTCGTCATGCCTACAACAATGGAAAGAAGGGAACCCAAAAGTACGATGGTTATACATGTACTGGGTAATAATTCTGAATGAACACCAAGAGAGAGAAAACGTATGGGTAATAATCATTTCTCATTTATAGGAGAGAAATAATAGTATATGTAGCATTACATCATGCAATTTATTTAGCATGTATCTGAGGACTATGTTTATTGTTGGTATGCATGCTTTGGACACCATATAGAACTGTTTCAAGTTAATAGCTATATGTTCTACTCTTCTTTCGCATATGATTTCTCGTTCGTTTCAGTTTCACACAGATAAAATCATGTTTAAGAAAATCAGTTTAAAGCACCATTGGTCTTTGTGAGTTTTTTTTTTTTTTTTTTTTTTAATTTTTTTTTTTTATCAGCATTGGTCTTTGTAAAGTACGGGACACTATCAGTATCATGATAGTGATGGGAACTAATGAAGACGAACAGGATTTCATTATGGGAACTGATTTTGATGTTGGAAATTAGTTGGTGACTAAAATTTGATTTTAAATTTACCAAACCAATTTAAATTTTAAAATATCTGTCAATGATTTTGATTTTTTTTCTCATAATTCTCTCTTTCTTAATTTTATCTCTATTTTCATTTTCAATTCTACTAAACTGGTACAATACAATTTTGACTAACCAACTGCTATCTCTCATTAAGTCATGCACCTGATTACAAAGAGAAATCACATGTAATACTTTTTCCATGCACCTGATTAAGTCATGCTTGTTATATTTTGTATAAATATATTATACACCACACACTTATACAAATAAGTTTGTTATAAATAATTTTTTATATGTAAAATAAATAAGTGTCACTTATCACATTTGTATAATTTTATATCATTGCTTTAATAATGGTCAAAATATTAACCATTTCTCATTTACCAAAAGCATTTACTTCTTTATAGCATAATTTTGTAATATTTGTTTTGAGAATAGTATATTTTTTTTATAATAAAGAATATAAATTAAACAAGCATAGTGTTTTTAGAGACAGAATTTAAGGGTTTGGAGGTTAAAGCAATCTTCAAAAAGAAACACTTTTATATACCGGTAAAACAATTTATGTTAAAGTGTATCATAATTTTATTTAAAGTTTTTTTTTTCGAGTTTTTTGTGACGCAAAATTATCTATTTAATTGTCTTAGTTAATTTCCTTTAACAACTTTTTTAATAGATAATAAGATCAATTTATTTAATTTTTGTTGAGACATTATTAATCTTAAATAAATGTTTATTATTTTTGTTTTTGAATAATTCTTTTCAACCGAAATAATTAATACTGATATTGTTAATATTATTCTATAAATAATATATGCATTTGAAAAATAATATATTATTTTTATATAATTAAGAATGTCAATTAGTTTATCACTTTTCAATCCTATAATTTTCTGTAAGATATTTACTTCTGAAAGAAAATTCAATCCATCAAAATCCATCAAAATCCAACAAATTATCATGTTTCAAACATTTTTCAAGGTTTAAGTATTTTTCTTTCAGAAGTATACAATGCAATGACTTTAATTTTTTAACACTGAATAAAAAATAAAAAATATCTTCATATATTTTATATTATTCAAATTTACTTTGAAGTGTAGTAATTGTTTTATCTAAAATGTACAATTCTAGGTGATTCTTGAACAGATTTTACGAATACATTTACTGTTTATAACTTTTTATTTAAAAAGTAAAGTAGGTGACACTTATCTCAAATACATTTGTATAATTTTATATAATACATTGTTTTGAGAATAGCATTGTTTTTTTTAATAAAGTATATAAATCATAACAAGCATTTATAGTGTTCTCAAGGGTTATAAGGAATATGGAATATCCACACACTGTAATGCAAAATACATTTGCTATTATGATAACTTATATTTGGAGTATAGTGGATTTTCTTTTATAATTTTTGTTTTGATTTTCCCTACTAACAAATTTATCAACTCATTTTATATATTATATGTCCAAGGTAATAGCTGTGAATTTCACTATCTTTAATTCTATGAATATGTCTTGTATAGTTGGATCAAATGTTGTAATATTTTGGCTAGACTTAAAAAAATTTCATTAGTTTCTTGATGCATTTCATTGTTTTCACATAAAGCTAAGTTATTTTTACCGAGATTTTTTGCATCTACAATAATTCCTAACAACACTTTTCTCTCTATCTCTATGTATTTGTTATTGAACATATTAGTCTATTGTTTTATTTTTTACAAATCTCATTTCCAAATCAATCCATGCATTCATTTTAGAAATATGCTCATTCATTAATTATTTCATGACTCTTCAACTTAGCACTAAGATTTCTCCTATCTTTACGACCTTCTATTTTATTTGTATAATATACAAATCTCTAGATTAAATTATGCAATATGAAGAAAAATGCCTAGAATAGTTATCTTTTGGGAAATGTACATCAATGATGTTAATATAGCCTCTTTTTTTTTTTTTACTAATAAATGTCTCAAATTTGTATCAATATTCTCCATTGGCTTGGATCACATATATTTTTATAAAGAGTATAATCATCATTTAAATCTTCCTCACTATATATCATGAGTTTCAAAATCAAAATTATCCTTATTATCAACTACTTTTCTTTATGTTTTCTTGTTTTTGTTTATTATTCAAAAAAAATTTGCTATTTTTTTCTAATAATTTTAATTGACAGGTAATTACTTCGTGGTTAATTATTCCCTACAAAATTATAAAATTCGCAAGTATTTTCTATAAATTATTTTATGAAAAGTGTTTTTTTACTAAAAAATTGGTAGCAATTTCTTGTAAATTTGTTTTAATAACAAAATGTGTAAGTATTTCCTGCGAAAAAAAATTAAAAAAAAATTGGTAAGAAATATATGTTCTTTTAGTAGTGATACCAACTAGCTCCTTCTAACTACTTAAAATAAAAAATAAAATAAAACAGTGAGACACATGCATAACATATAAGAGATGACAATAAACTAATCTATACTTACTAATGTGTCAAAGTGAACTATGGAAAGCATGTTTAAGAAGAAAGCAAGATGTAACGAGTAGGATTAGTACATGAGAAATCACAGAAAAATAAAAGAAAAAGATAAAAAAGAAGATATAAATCAAATTTGATTATTAAGATAATAGAGATAAGTAACTAATCTCTTTTTTCTAAACAAGATTATAATTTTTTGAAAAATTTGTTAGCTCATTAAATATTATTTTTAGTACAAATAAAATTAACCATCACTCATAATATTTTAACTAAATTTTATTCTTACACATAATTTTACAATTAATTTAATAATTTAATATAAATATATTAATACTATAATTTTTTTAAAATATTTTTTAAATAGTTAAAGCAAAGAATTTATGTGGTTAGGGTGTGTTTGGATTAGGGTTTAAACACCCTAAAAATCAGTTAAAGAGCATTAAAAATCATACTTATTAAATAATTTTTTTGTTGAGGCATCATTAAGTATTAAAGAAATCAAAAGTGTAATTACATTCAAAGTACCTTTACTGTTGAATAAAATTTTATTCAACCAAATTTAACTTCTTCTATGCTCATGCAAACACATAAGACCTTATTCTAATCCTCTACCCACTTAAAAAGTCACAAGTTAGGAAAGAAAAGTAAAATAAAATTTATATGTAATCTCCGTCACAAAAAAAAAAAAACAAAAATAACTTATTAA
>Ga0214544_1008994_pt1 | contig 16079 bp, 7 predicted proteins | sample CNSS3metaG_FD_160074 | JGI IMG/M metagenome (GOLD analysis project Ga0214544, IMG submission 160074) | Root nodule microbial communities from cowpea collected in UCLA plant growth center, Los Angeles, California, USA - CNSS3 | ecosystem: Host-associated > Plants > Roots > Nodule | place: USA...
ATAAATAAAAAAATATATATATATATATATATATATATATATATATATATATACACTTTATATTTTTTATTTCTTCTAATTATTTGGTTTGTCATAAAAGTCATTCGCATCTCCAATATAAAAAAAATTATTTACTCATTATTATTAATTTTTGTTTAATTTGAAGAACTCTTTTGTTTCGTTAACATAATTTTCATTATTTTTCAATCATTGAGTATATATGTTGATATTTGAAAATTTTTCTTAGATCTCTAAAGTATTTTTCATCTTATCATACCCTTAATTATACATTTGATTTTCTTTGTGCGTTTTTTTTCAATAGTTTCTCAAATTATTTATGAGACACACATTTGTTAATTTTTTAATATTTTTATTTATTGTTTATTTTCATCATGTAGAATAATATTTCGATATATTCTATCTAATTATTTTTTATTTTCTAACTCATTATTAATTATACTGTAATTTTTTAACTTTAATTGTATAAATAAATTTTATTTGCTACAATATAAAAATTTAATGTAATTGCTATGAATATTTTTTTGTTACTATCCAACATATATTGAAGTTCAAAAGATACAAAATCTATGTCAAAATTTTATTATTATATTTATTATTTGTTCTTTGTGTTATTTTTATCAAGTGATGTATTATAACTTTTATTAGTGTATAAAAAAGAGATTCATTAGAATTTAAAAAATTGAAGTAAACAAACATTTAAAATATATTTTAATTTGAATATTTGTTTTCCTTCTATATTTTTTTTAAATACATTTTAATTTTATCAACTAAGTTTCATTAATGTTTGTAGTTTGCAAATTTAATAAATGTTTTGATTCTCATGAAATTTTATCTGGTATTCTAATCTAAAATATAAACAATTATAATTTATTTCAAATTATTTGATATGGAAGGAACAATCATCTTCCTAATATTGAATATTTGATAATATTATGTTTTCTTTATCGTATTTGTTTCTTTTATAAAAATTAATATTGAAGTAGTTAGAACACGGGTACGGGTACAAGATTATACCTGTTACCCAGTGGGAATGGAGATGGGACAAAAGTTTGGTATCCGTTGGGTTAGGGTATGGGGATGATGATGAATTTTTTCTGCGGGGATGGATATGGGATAACGAAACCCGTCCCTGTCCCGCTCCGTTGCAATCCCTAATTATAGATGTAGAAATATTTAAAACATATACATTTAAATAAACTTAATTTTGTTAAAAATATGATTTATAATAAAAATACTGTAAAATTTATATAAAATTTTAATTTGGTATAGGGATGAAATTGATTTAGTTTTAAGAAAAGTGGACCAAATTGAGACAAAATAACAAATACAATGACTACATTAAGACTTTTCACATCCAATAGTGACACGTGACAGTGCAACTGTCACATCACATTATCTCTACCACGTGGAACAATGTCAGATAGACACATCAATTTTTTAATTTTTAAAAAATAATTATAAAAAAACTAATAAATTAAAACTAAATTTTAAAAAAATTAAAAAAAAAACCACTGACACATAGTTAACATCATTACTACTAACCGAAATAACCTAATTGTAACAAATTTTTCAAAATAAAAAACCAATTAAGTCAAATAAAAAGAAGGAAACCTACTTGAGATAATGGAGACCTATAAAATGATTTAACCTAGAAAAAATATACCTCGTTGTAACCCAGTATTCTCTTCCTCAATAACAAATTGGAATCCTTCTATTCAAGATTCTTCATTATTGTATGTTCTTCGTGTTATTAAGACACCTAGAATTACATTCATATATCACAACTCAATTTTGATTACAAAAAATGATACAAAAGATGGAAGTTGATTGAACTGACTTTGGATTGAATTCCATGTACCATCATAATCTCCACATGTTGTATACCGCTACTAGATATTGATTTGCCAATTAGTTTCATACAGTGACAACGGCAGCATTTAGTCAAAAATGCTAAATTTTCTTCCTTTTCTTCCAAAAACTGAGTCCTTAGGCTTGGTATATAAATTAGGTGCAATGATCGCCAAGGTATATCAATCAAGCACGCAAGCAACTTTCATCTGTAAAATCAAGTTCCAATCTTCGGTATAAATGCTATTTGCAGAGATACTATTTAAAAGTAAAGATAAAAGAAGAGGACAAAGGCACGATGAACATCCATCTTCTGAAAAGTATCAATAATAATTATAAGTATTCGCTAAACTTGATGCCCCAGTCCAGATTTAGAATCAAGAATCAAAATTTAGTTCTGGTTTTGCATCTATTAATACCATGCAACTCTTTTTCTTTTTGGTAAGAACGTTTGCGTAAAGAATAAACTTCTACGCTGAAAATGAGATTAGCATACTAAATGATCAGTTATGACATCAATTCCTAAGGCTAGTCTATACAAATGTGGTATTAAAACAAATAAATTGTCCTTCAAGACTTGTTTATTAAGAATTATAAGATATAGCTAGACATAAAACTTGAATAGGCCGTAACATCAACCCAGTCAGGGAAAAGATCCTTCAATCTCTTCATTGGATCAACCAACTTTTGGTCTAAAACTGCAACGTCCACTCTTAATGCTTCAGAGCTGTTAGCCTGGCATCATCAAACAAAATAGTAAGTTACACTGTTATAGTAAAGAGAAGTTAAAAGAGCATCAAATTTTACCTCTAACCAGAAGGTCCAATTCCCATCACTAGGACCACTAAGACGACATATATATGATTGTGGACCACCACCAAAGGTTTCAGTTCCTGTACCAAGTGCAAGCTATATTAGGCAATGAAAAGATATCACCTAACTCTTAGAATTTTGGGTTTGGACCTAACTTAACTCAAAAGCTAGTTTTGGAATGAGTGTTGCCCTCCACTCATACATTACTGTTATGGTCACATTAATCAAAGATTTTCAACACCTTTCCTCACATCAAGATATTTCAAGTGTAAAGCTTGTAACTGGACATCTATGATGTGGATGGTGTAATTTTTGACATGATTCGGGTGATTAGGTAACAATAATTTTGAGCCTAAAGTAAACAGTTTTCATACCTGGAAGCAGATTATCTGCAAATGACCAACTTGATAAAGGACCAGTTATGTTGAGAACCGCAACCCAGACCTCTTGCAAGGAGCTAAAAGGAAAATAAATCCAGTTATACATGAAAACAAAGAGTAAAGTTAAGTACTTTCATATTTAATTTTTCTTAAACTGTTTTCAGTTAACACAAGGTGGTGTAGAAAACAAATTTCAGCTAAAACAAGTTACGCAATTTATTTTTGTAGGGAAAAAGATCACATAATATCTGCAAAAAGAAAGACTATATGGACTCAAATAACAGAGTATATCACAGCGTTTTTCCCTATTAGTACATTCTCCAAGGAGACAAACATGTGTAAGAACGAACCAAGTTGAAAAAATAAAATAAAAATAGACCAGTAATCCAACTAACATCATAATTTGAATCTCTGAAATAATTCTCACGCACTGGCTATTATTGTATGCTACCAACATGAGAAAGGTTTTGAAGCAACTAAATCAAGATTTCCACACTACGCCACCACAAAGAAAAACATGAAATCATATGGAACATAACTTCTATTTTTTACTAGGTAGATTAACCACGCTAGTAGCAAGCAACATGATCTACTTACCCTAAAGAAAGCTCCAAGTGAACTCTTCTTGGTCCTTTCTCAGAATTTAGTGATGGATTTTGAATAGACAATTCTGGAAAGTATTCATACTGTTTCAAAATATCATCTTTTTGTGCAGGGAACTTCAGACTGTTTGAAAAGAGAAAAGAAACTGGAAAAATAGCCTGCAAAGAGAATGAGATCAAATAGCAGTGGCAAATCATAACATATACTAATGTGTTCTTATAAGTAATCTAACCGCTAACATTAACTCAATATTTTGCAACTGAAGAATGTGACGCAACCTTGAAGTCCATTAATTAAATAGATTAAGAATAAAAATAAATGTGCACGAAAATATTGTTTCACTCTTTCCCCTTTGAATTAAGTGAGATGAAAAAGTGCTGGTGAGAAAGGATGAAAATAATAAAATCGGCATCCAACATACCATCCAATCATTGCGTTTAGACTTTGATGCAGATTCAAATGAAAACTCTGAAGTAACATTCAATTCTTTTGCCACTTCAGGTGAGTGTTTGAAAAGGAAAAGTAAAGAATTGGAATCAGTTACAGAAAAATCATAAGTGGATTCCAGAATCTGACTTGGGCCTGCCAAATCACAGGAAAAATGCTAGAAGTTAGATAAAAAATAGAGAATAAAAGGATATTTGGAGTGCTACAATGATAATAGAAAAGAAAAGAATTAGAGGAACTTAAATAACACGTTATGTTCACAAGATTTATTCATTACTACAGAAGGCAACCATTTCTGGTAATCAATACCTGCAGTGTGGAAAGTATGCTGAAAAACAATCCTCTTAGGTGCAGACGTGGTGTAAGGAAAAAACTGAGATGATAAAGCTAAACCAAACACACTAAGCTGAAGCAGAAATTGCAAGATGGATGACCTGGCTAACCAATGTCCACATATGGGCATTAGAGGGCCTGTGCACCAACCAGTCACAATTCCAATTAATGCAGCCACAATAATATCAGGAACATAGTGCCCTGCAACAAAGATTTGGTCAGGCTGCATACATTTTGAGCATTGTGAAATCGCTGGCTTTAATACTATTAATGATGAGTTCCAATAAAGGAAACCTCCGGCAAGATAGCCCATATATACACTTCATTTGATTTTAAACAAACATTTCTTATAAATGTACTTATTCAAATGCAGCAGCATAAAGCTTAGTGATTCCATCTCAATGGTCTATTTATCATACTAGACATTAAAAAGGGCAATCTATAATACATTAATTTAATTAATGAGGGGTGTGTGTGTATAAACTAACCATATGGTAGAGGAAGAGAACCCATCATTCCCATCTTCTCTATCAGAAACTGAACAAGAAAGCCACCAAAATAAACAGAATATGCAAGGCATGGAACTAGAGGTAATATGTAAAACATTGTTGACCTGGAAAGCAAAAGAACATAAAGGGATTACAGAAATGAATAACACTTGCCAAAAGAAATAATATTAGATGATAGCATGCATATAACAACATTGAATATGCAAAACAAATCTATACGTGAAGGGAGTAAAATGACATTGGGGGCCGTAAGACCAAAGATCAAGCAAGACACAAATTTATCTGTACAAAAGTAGTACATGCGGTGGTTACAATTAAATAAGTATTCACAATCAACCTGAGTGACCGTTGTCCAAAGAATTTGACTGCCAGGCAGAAGGATATCCACGCAGGAAGCATGGATGCGCACACAAAAAATGTCACAAAACCTCCACTCAGCCCAGCTACAAGATAAGCCTGTTTTTAATAAATTGTTTTAGCCATGCCAAATATTCAAGAGAATACATTAAATCACGAGGAAAAAGAATCATATTGTCTGGCTGTATTTTAAATCAGCACACCATAGTTAATATGGCATAGAATCCAAATCCTCCCCAGAAGCTTGCTTCATCAGATAGCGCCTGCCGATTTGTGTCAAACAAAAAAGTTAGGCAGTTCGGACTTCCACCAACAAGACAAATTGAAATCACTCTTGAAGAATATGCTCAAATTCAGAACACCACACAAAGTCATATTTATAAAGATCATGCATGAAGACAGCACAAGCCAAAGTGGATAACCTAATTCTATAGACAATATTGTTGGATGTCGGAAGTCTTTCTATCAGGCAATATATTTCATTTGATAACTGACAGAATCAAGAACAAAGTAGATGTCTGGCAATTTTTCTTTTATCATGAAAGGAAAAAGTAAATTTAAAAAACACAATGGTGTTTTTGTTAACGTAACAAGTTTGACAAAATAAAGTCAGATCTTGATTTTTATTAATGTCCATTTCATAAAAAATAAACTATGAAGACACGGATCAGAATAGACTTGTTAAACCCATTTCAATATGCCACAATACCTCTTCAGATGTCTTGACAATTGAAACGTCTTGAGAAAGTGGAAAGCGTCTCCAGATAATTCTTGGAATTAAAAGCCCAGTAAGTGCACAGGGTACAAACATCAGGAAAGCCAAGTATGGATGAGCAAACCTGGGTTTTATCAATTTTGTTAACACATGATTACAGAAAATGCATTAAGATTTTAAATTATTACACCTAAGCTACTTTAATGGCCACAAAAACCCACTCCAAAATCTTCACATTTTACTTGGTGAATATTAAATTGAACCTCCATCATACTTTCTTCTCTCAATCTCATTTGGTTAATAAAAAACAATTCTGGCACTAACTGCAAGAAAACAAAAGTTACACTACAAAAAATCTGTCACAAACTACACGAATCCAAAAGCTAACTTTAAATGAACGTACCAATTCATTGTCTGAGAAGACAACACTAATCTCAGGATAGAAAACACAACAGGAACAACAACTGCCGATATAATTCCTACTGTGTGGATAAAAATACCTGCATATCAAAGAAATTATAAAACATTATTCAAAGTGTCAACAAATAATATTTAAATTCTTCTACAATAACTAAGGGAAAAAAAAAAAAGAAAAGAACTCACGGAACATTGAGGAAAAAATTTAAAGTGATTAACAAAGAGACCAATTAGAAATATCATATCAAAAGATTAAATGACAGTAACCAGGCAATAATCTACCTTTTGTAAAATTACACAAGGCTGCTGACCAAGAATGTGATCTACCATGTGTAAAGGGAAAAACAAGGAAGAGGAAGATAGGAATACTGTGAAGAATTTTAGCCACCCTTCTGGAATAAAATATCTGAAAATCCAACACTGATATATAAGACAACAAAATAGAAAGATGGCCTAATTGTGAAGATTATATTGCTTTGATTATCAAAAAGAGTATCGGATCATTAGGAAAAGCAGGATTCTGCCAACATCAGTGCATACCATAAACCATGAGAAATAATCAAAGAATACAGCCCGCTCATCATTGAATGTGATCGCAGTAACTTCGCTATAATTTGTCTGATAGGTGTTTTGTAGCTTAGAAGAATTAGTAAATGTCTTGATTATGCTAAACAAATTTTCTCCACGTGCTTGGATGCTTCCAGGCCTGAGAAAGAGTTATATTACACACTTTTGCAAGACAAAATTATAAAAGTTCAATCAAATATTTTGTACCAAATCAAGTATGTAAGATACATACAACAGTCTCTCTACTGTATCAGATGAGGTATGGTAAAAGTATCCACCAAGGAGAAATATAATGTCAAGCCCAGGAATATTCCCATAGTCTTGGGAAAATATCCGGTAATCAGTATCTCCAGGAATAACAGGAAAAACATCCTGTATGTTGAAATGGAAAATTCGTGTTTGAATTAGTAATGCAAAAAAATATGGCCAACCAGCACCATAGAGTATTAAAGATATAGGAAGGTTAGAAGAGAAACATAACCGCAGCTGCACTATTAGCCATAGGGTATATTGCTGCTTCTGCATAGACATTAGAAGGCCAAGAACTTGGTCCAGATTGGCAAACTAAATCTGTTATGTTTAGCAACATTATTCAGTAAAATTGTCATGTATGGCATCATAAGTTGATGGAGAGAGACACTAAAGATTAGCTCATTATACTACTAATAATAATAGAAATTTTGCATGACATTTACCAGGCCCTCCAGTCCCAGATGCCTCGACATTTATAAAAGCTCCTATCGTGTCACGCCACTTATGTGTCTTCATGAACCCATGTGAACCCTTAAGCATTAGAAGTAAATAACACAACATTAGTTTCATTATGGTAAAATCCACTCATGAATAAATCATTATCCTGTATAGACAAACTTCCTACCAACATAAAAAGTTCCTCAGCACCATTAAAAAGGAAAATAACTGGGCGGTGGGGAACCCAACCAGAGTCGACTATTAGTCTTGCAATTTCCAGCATAGATGCTGAAAAGGGGGGAAATAAGATAAACAATACGTTTTAGAATGCTCAAGGTAATGTACAGAATTCCCAAATATAATCTCTCTTAAATTCAATGATGACTTCAAATGTCCCCACAACTCACCAACACATGAACCACAGTCACCAGCACCAGGGGAACCAAGGGGACTATCAAAATGTCCATTCACTAAAACTGATGGATCAGTCTCTTTGGAAACCAAAGATGATATCCTGCAGTAAAATAAAAAAATGAAGTCAATATTCCTTAAACTCAGACAGCTATATTGATGGAAAACTAACCTTGTGCAGGATCATTTCCGACAATGTTCAGTGGACGATTGACAAAACAGAAAATACAGAAGGGATCAAAGATGAAGAAACTCCAATTTACCTTGATTGATGTGACAACCAAAAGAAATTGATGAGTAGAAAAAGACCTGTCACTTTGGATTGGAAACTCATATACAACAACCAAAACGTCCAATAACTTGGTGAGAATTTAATCAAGGTAGATTGAAGTTTATCCCTATCTGATCCATTCTGCAATTTTTGTTTTGTCAATTATTTCTTGGAAATTGTTGGAGATGATCCTATACCAGCTTAGTTCTTCATATGTTAACATGATAAAAAAAGTGATACACTGATTTATTATGGAAAGGGTGAAAGATACAAGATGAATATGAGACTCAATTAACAGAAGACTGTCTACAAAGCTCAGATACAAGTTAGTTGCAATTGTATAACAAAGCAGTTACACTAACCAACAGTCTAGATTAACAGAAGACTGTATACAAAGCTAAGTTACAAGTTAGCGGTAATTGTGTAACAAAGCGGTTACACTAAACAACAGTCTAGATACGCTGAATTGATGTAATTTTGATCACGATCACTTTCAAAAAGAAAACCCATAGGAATAAAAGGAAAAAGAAACAACAAAGACATGAAGGCTACAGGCTTTCTTAACAGATTCAATTTTTTATTGCAACAACAAAAATATCTTTCATCAAGTCTTTTGTGATTTGATGAGAAATAGTGGCTGGAGCAGCCACCGGAATCAAAGAGGTCGGAGCAGCTATCGGCATCAGATGCCGAAGCAGTAACTGAAATTGAAGAAACATCACCGTCAAGAATTCTGATGAAAGCCATGAAAAACAATCAATGTGCTCTGGACACAGTAATAGAAAACTGATACACTGATTTATTACTTTGAAAAGGGTAAAAAATACAAGATGAGATGAATGAGACTCTGTTATCAGAAGAATATATACATAGCTCTAATAGAAGTTAGTTGTAACTTTCTAACATAACAGTTACACAAACCAATAGTCTGACAGAATCGCTACACTAACCAACAGTCTAACAAAACTACAATGACAACAGAAATAACAATTGTCTAATTAAAACAAATACACTAAGAGAGGCAACACATGTCCAACAGTGTATTACATTCACATAACCTTCTGTTATATAATGTACATAAAATATATGTAGTCACTTAAGGAACAAAAATGATTCACTATAGTCTTGACTCTTGACACAACATGTTCAATAATTAATCATTATATCCATATTTCAGAGATCTTAAGATTGAACATAATTATCAACTAATACTGTTTCTGTAACCCCCTTCTTCAATGAACTTGTTAATTTATATTAAAAGAGTCATATTAGTTCCTACCTTATGTTCACTCCAACTCTACAGTTTAAGAAATGGAATATCACTTTTCCAGGTCACGTAGTGCCTGCCAGGAGAAGTATCATTTAGAAAACTATAAAATTAAAGAAAACACAAAGAGAGATTGCATTAAAATGCCACTGTTAATTGCAAGAACGGTACATCTAGATTACCACCACCACATGTACTTCATTCAAATTTTCCATTCCATATACGAAGCTCTATTTATTTTTCAATTTAACCTCTGAACGTGTTTATCTTTGAAACTATTAGGTGTATGATTTTTAACTTCCTTAATTGTATGATTGTCACAATGTTAATGTAAGTTACTAGCAGGTGACCCCATTGATAGATCTGACTCAGATTGTAAAAAGCAAGCTTGTCTAATACGTTTTTTTCAATGCTTTTCCCCTTATTGGAAGCCCTATTACTTAATAGAAATGACCAAGGCCTAACTCAGTGCCAAAGGCTAAGTCGAGGGGAGAAGATAGCTCATGCCTTATAAGAAGTATTCTTCCCATAATCCTAGCTAATGTAGGACATGGACATGTTAACTCAAACCCATAATTACGGATCCCACATAGCTGCATATAGTGGCTGGCCGACACTAAAAGCAGTATAGGGCACATAGCCGGATAACTGCTATTTTGAAATTTGGAAGTGCAGTGCTATGGCAGTGCAAATAGAGAATCGCTGCTATTGACAACTCTGCTCACACCCCTACAACTGGATGTTTAGAACAGGAAATTTGCAAGACTAGATATCAGTAGGAAAATCCAACATTAAGACCAGAGTGGCCAATTACCATAATAAAAATTATAGAGTATAGATCAACCCAAAATCATAACTCAAGGGCAAGGATTACCCAAGCCTGATAAGAAATATTCTAGCCATATTCCCAGTCGGTGCCCAGACATCACTTAAGACTTCTAACTTTTAATTATAAGGTATTTTTTCTACTTAAAAACTACACTATGCCAAAAGGATTATGTAAGGCCACATGAATCCAACTTAAGAAAACAAACTCTAGTTTAACAGTTTCAATGTTAACCAACATTCAGGTAAGTTAAACAAAGGGACAATTAAACTTTATATCCCATGTAGTTAACCCTTTAAAATAACCCTTTCAACTCTGTCACTTAACCCTCAACTTTGATTCAGGATTAATGCCATTTATAACACAAGCAGTCCATGTGACCTAAACACACTTCAAGAAGTATGATGTTCCTAATTATGACTTCCTTCGCAAGAAGTTCACATCATTGCAGGGAACTGAAAATATGATGAAGGAGAGGACCAAATGTAAGAAGGGAAACAGATGACACTAATACTTCTTTGAATTTTCTGGAGGAATATGTATAATTTTCACATAAAAATTAAAAACTAGTGTTAGAAAAAACAGGGTAAGATTGCACTCATTGTGGTATAAGTAAAGACCAATATCAGCAATACCGTAATTGTTTAGAAAAAACAGGGTAAGATTGCACTCATTGTGGTCCAAGTAAAAACCAATATCAGCAATACCGTAATTGTTTAATAAGCCACAAGAGAGAAAATGATTCAATAAACTGCCAATTGTGAATGACCTACTCTGTAATTGGCAAACTAGAATTATTAGCCATCATGGTTGTGCTAAGTGGCCTTAAACATTGATCAATAATCACTAATAGATAGTGTGTCCTAGTCGTAGAAGGACAATTTTAAGCCAGTTGAAAATTTTTGCTCCTATGTCCTCCTAAATTTTATTGGTGATTGGAAACAGTCGAAATAGAATTGCTTTCGTGTTACTAAATCCAGCTTGCTGTGGTATGTGAAACATTTGCTTATGAGTTGCGGAACATCTTTCCTTATTCCTTTCCAATCATGCTGCAATTCTTGCACAGTTCTGGCCACTCCAGCATGTCCTTCTATTGTGGACATTTAATTGCATGCATTGATCTTGACAAGGCATCCACAGCTTTATTTTTCGTCTAGTTTATGCTCAATTCAGTAGTTAACTCCTAGCAGTTGTATAACTTTGTCGGTCAGTTTGGATAACAAAGTGGTGACCTATCAACTATAAGTGGAATTTAGATAGTGATTTGCAAGTGAGGATATTTTCTTAAGTGGGCAATGGAAAAACTAGAGGCGTGTTAAGGGACGTTTACCCTTAAAACAAGGAAATTCAAATATGAAATGTTAAAACTGCTTTAACTTTGAAGCATAAGCGATAACTATAGCACAAGAATACCATTCATATATCCTACCCAATACACATATCTGAATCCAATACAAATGTCCATATTGATTTGCCAGTGTACCTCATAATAATATTGGTATGATTTCTGTATCCAAGAGCTATGTTGTGGCCCAAAAACAACATATTGAAGGAACCACTTACAGTAGTCTCGTCAATCTCAATTCTGCGAGTAAAAAGTTGGAAACAAAATCAGAGTTCAAGAAATTGAAAGATGGAAAGAAAGAAAGAAACATACATTAAAAGCGTGTATTAAATAAAACAAATAAGTGGGCCAACAAGGGAAAAGAAAAAAAGAATTGTCACAAATAATAATAAAATAATTATAAAAAGTACTATTGCAACCTGACATTGGAGCTAGCTCGCTCCTTTAGTACTTCCAACTGACCCTTAATATATTCTGCTGCCTTTTTTAAACCAGGACGCCCTTCCTGTTAATAAATGCACCAAAAGTCAACATTCATAAAACCATTTTAGATTCCTAAGAAAAATGTTATCTTTTCTGTACAACAAAAAGTTACAACTAAGACGATAAGTTTCACAGGTGTCTACAGTGTGAAAAAAATTCCACTCTTAACCAATTAGAATTAAAAATGATGTTTGGAGTGAATTTTAAAATATTTTAATACATATCTTCTCAAAATAAAAATAGTTATACAAATTACATTATATACGAGTTACTGTACGAGTAGCAGCACTTCTTAATTCATAACAGCGACGAAAAAGCGATGGATTCCACTTACTGGAAAGCGATTGCTATCTTGTCACACAATAAAGATCCCTAATTGTAAACAATATCATTAAGACGAAAAAACGCTGATAAAGTTTCACATTTCCAAATTATAAAAAAAAAATTAAATTTGGCTCACTTGACGACCGTCGATCTCTTGGGACAAAATTCGAACATGTTGTATAGTTCTTCCTTCAGAGAATCGATCGAGCGGCGCGTCGTTCCCGAGAGGGTTCACGAACTTCAAGTGGACAACAGAGTAGGTCAGCGCCGACACGAGTCCGTACATGACCGCCAGAAGGAGCAATAATTTGATAGCGGAAACATCCTCGGAAGACCCGAACGCCATGCCAGACAGCGTTTCCTCAGAGGAACGAAAGAAATGGAAAGTGGACACTGTTTGCTTGTTTGCTTCTGTTCGTATGCTTTCAATTAAATTTAACTTAATGTATAACTATGATTTATATAAAATTATCCAAAGATGAAATGGTTTTGCTTTGCTTCAGTGTGCGCGTGACATAAATCACCCAAGGCTAAGACCAATAACAGTGAGAGGGAACTTCCCAACAAATTTTGTTTCGTATTTAACGATGGACTCACTGCGACATTGGTTGTGATTTGACTTCAAACATCCAAAATCACCACGTTAGTTTGGTTTTGGGCTTGGAAATGATTGCATTAATGGGTTATGGGCCTACCCAGGATTCATATGTTCGTCACGGTTGGGAAAATTATTACGTCACTAAAATACAATTTAAAATTAGGTGGAGACAAAAATGGGAATAGAGTATAAAATGGTTGGAAATTCTCACAAGAGAATTCTCGATAAAAATACTTTATCAGCCGTTTAATTTTTAATGATTTAGTAAAGTGGACTCCAACTAATATTTGGTAATTTAGTATTTATTAATTTAATAGTGTTCTTATTTGGCAAAAATATATTCTTTAAAAGTCTCACAACAAGCACGTTCGAGCGTTCTTCTTTAATTCGAGATGTTCTCTTCCAAATATCAAAACAGTATGAAATGTATCAGGTAAAGATATTTTCAATATATGGGTAGGAGATGGTGTCCGTGTAACGTCCCATTTAAATAGATAAATCCAATTTAATAAAACGCCACATGCATAAATGTCCAGAGAGTACGATAATTTGGGTATGAAGGTACACAGTACCCCAACCATATTCACAACAAAAGAAAAGAGGCACCACACTGCCTAACAAGTACAATAGATCAATAGTAACACAAGTTCTTGTCCAGAATAGAGGAATCTAACTAATAAAACTCCTTTAGCTGCGGGCTCCATAGTGAGCCAGATACCTATCCATAATCATCAAGCTGTGACATCCCTATTATCATTACCACTGTCAGAGGCTATCACATCTTCTCACATCAATAAGATTGATGATCATTGCAACGGAGGAAACCACACACAATCATATAAACAAGCAAAGGGTAAGCTAGTTAAAAAGGTTCTTATATCATAACACTCAACATACAAGTTCATAGTCAAGCATAATTAACATACATCCACACAAGAGGTACCAAACTATATAAGACACCAAGACTTGACTATCTGGATACGTATCATGAGGCACCACCACAAGGCCTTTGTGGAATTACGTCCGTTCATGAGGCACCACCACGAGGCCTCCGTGGAATTACGTCCTGGCCTTGAGGCACCACCACGTTATCCTCGTGGAATTATGTCCTGAATGTTGAGGCACCACCATGAACTCTCACCTCGAGGTTCATGGAATTAAATCTAATAGCTGAGGCACCACCATGGACTCCCTCTAGAAGGGCCCACAGAATTATGTCCATATGATGAGGCACCACCACGAGCCCCCGCTACAAGGGTCATGGGATTACGTCCTACTCAAACCTTACTCATACCTTATCAACCAATTATGAAGTTCCTATGCATACCATTAACATGTCATTTCGCATAAATAGCCAACCATCAATCATATCTCATGCCAAACTCATTACCAACTCATTAGTTCCCACCCATAACATACATAGTACATGCATATCCACTCCCTTTATATAATAAATCAATGAATTAGTCAATCAAACAACCAATAACATTCATGAAATGAAAAGTAGCAAGAACCCGAGCTAGGCCTCGCTCAAGCTGGGAGTCCTCGCTAGGCGAGAGGAGTGCTCTCGCTCAAGCTGCAGACTCTCGCTTAGGCGAGACTGCGACAATACTCCTGGAAGGATTCACGAACTCTCGCTTAGGCGAGTCGGTCTCGCCTGGGCAAGACAGTTCGTCGCTCAAAAATATAGCCCCTCGCCTGGGCGAGCGCTCGAGCAGAAACCTGGGCGAGTTCCCGCTCATCTCGCCTAGGCGAGATGAGCTCGCTTGGGCGAGAATATCAGTTCTCCCCCCACCGTTCCACGCATGTTCAACTAGTAACTCGTTCATAACAACACCCAGAGTATTTGCACACTATCATAATCAACACACCATCACCATGAACACAAAACAAAACCACAAGCATGCAAAGAGTGAATTAAAACAAGAAGCCTAGCTTCCCTTACCTAAAAATAGCTAGAAAATGAGTTCAGCTCCAACAGCGGGACACAACAGCTCCAGGAACAGATGAATGAGCTGGAAAGAATAGCGGAGCGAGGTTTAAAGCAAGCTCACAACGAAACCCTAACTAGAAATATGAACCTACGAACGGAAAAGAGGTGTATGAGTCATAGAATACTTACATGAGTCAAGAACATGAAACTGAGCTCATTGGATCGAGATTGGGGTTAAACCCTAGCAGAGCTCAGAGGAAGAAAATAGGGAGCTTGACGGCTATGTTTTCTGCAGAGTGAAGAGAATGGGTGAGATTAGGGTAGATTAAGTCTGAATCCCCCCCTTTGGGCCAGCCCTTAGGCCCAATCGATTATAGCAGCCCTTAAAATAAAAGGGCAGAAAATAATTGGGCCTTACAGTCCACAAAGATATAAGATAGTAATAATAAATATAAGAATATATGTGTAATAATTATCTCATGAATAGTATTATTTATAGCAGTTTCATGAACTTTTTCCTAGTTGGGCAGGCCTATTACCTTTCTTAATTTGTTTAGGGTTTTGCTAATTCATCTTTTGTCATAATCTCTTTCTAAGCTATGCTTAGTGCTCATATGTGCCTTCAACTTTATGGTATCTTATTGTCATGGTTGAGATGTCCATGTCGATCTAACTTCGTCTTGGGTTGTCAAATTATTACAGCCGGAATGTCTCTGTCAAATGATGTTACTCTATGTTGGTGAGATGATGTTGATCACATATGATACAAATAGTATAAATAATCTATAGGATGTATTTTATATATATATATATATATATATATATATATATATATATATATATATTTTATTTTTATATATATATATATAAAATAATATATATATTTTTTTTTTAATATATATTTTTTATCTATTTTTATAT
>Ga0214544_1008995_pt1 | contig 16078 bp, 10 predicted proteins | sample CNSS3metaG_FD_160074 | JGI IMG/M metagenome (GOLD analysis project Ga0214544, IMG submission 160074) | Root nodule microbial communities from cowpea collected in UCLA plant growth center, Los Angeles, California, USA - CNSS3 | ecosystem: Host-associated > Plants > Roots > Nodule | place: USA...
GCATATGTTATATATATATATATATATATATATATATATATATATATATATATATATATATATATATATATATATATTCAAATCATAGCAATATTTGTAGGGAAGTTTGGCCGAACAAAGATCGTCGAAGACAACAACTTATGTCTTACTTGGTGCATACTAATCGATGTCGTGATATCATTCGTATGGGACAGAGGCATTCATTAACCTGTGCGAGCGACTACGGGCAACTGGGTTAGGAACAAGTGGCTAAAATTTTTCACATAATTGGCCATAACGTGAAAAATATAAGTGTCGCATTCTTTTTCCATCGTTCAGGGTCAACTGTTAGCAAACATTTCCACAATGTGTTGGATGCAATTTTGACCTTGGAGTCTGAATTTTTAATTCAGCCATCAAGAAATGAGGTTCATCCTCACTTGGCCAACAATCGTCAATTTTTTCCATACATTAAGGTATAACTCAAATTATTCCAGTCTATGTTTTCAATTTTAACATGTACAATAAGATCTTTATATAACTTTGTTTCGTATATCAAATAGGATTGTTTAGGGGCAATAGATAGAACTCATGTACGCGTAAGGGTCCCAAGGTCTGATGCCGCAAGGTTTCGAGGGAGGAAGGACTGGCTAACTCAAAATGTGTTTGTCACGTGTGATTTCGATATGAAATTCACTTATGTTTTAGCTGGTTGGGAAGGGACAACATCTGATTCAAGAATATTGAAGGATGCTCTAGTTAGAGATGATTTGTTGATCATACCTGAAGGTTAGTGTGTTCATTAAGTTTAATTTATTTCTACAATGGTGACACACTAATAAGTCAAATGTCATGATTCGTGTAGGAAAGAGCGATAATGACACTGTATAGAGGTGTGAGATATCACCTTAAAGAGTTCACACGAAGAGGCCCACAAAATCCACGAGAGTTGTTTAACCATTGCCATTCATCACTGAGAAACGTTATTGAAAGAACATTTGGTGTGTTGAAGAAAAGATTCCCTATCATTGCAAGTGGAAGTGAACCTTATTATGTTGTGGATACAATGACAGACATTGGTTTAGCTTGCTGCATCCTACACAACTATCTACGTGGGGTGGATAATGATGAAGCCTTAATTGATGAGGTGGATCGAGAGTTGATGGAAGAGCAAATGGAAAGTAACATCTCTCAAGTTCGTGAAGATGATTATAGGATTGGTTGTAACTTTAGGGATGATTTAGTAGAACAAATGTGGCAAGATTATGAAAACTCTTAGATACTGTACTTGGTTGCATTGTTTGAGTATGCCATGTTTAATGAAAAAGTTTATCATTCGTAAAAAATGATTTAATAGTTTATTATAATGTGATGAATTTTGTTCAACTAGGTGAAAACATGAACAGGGGAAAGAGTATTGCGACAGAATCAGGTGCCGGGCCGCGAGAATTTATGAAATGGACAGGAGATGGACGAAAAGCTTTTGAATGCTATGATAGAAGAAGCGCGAATGGGAAACAGGGTGGACGACAACTAGACCTCCCAAGCATATAACAATATCATTGGAAATCTTCACCAAGCTGGTTTTGTTGGTGTAACAAAAAATCATGTGAAAAATAGACAAAAGGTATTGAAGGAGAAATGGCGTGAAGTGCATGACTTGTTTAATTCCCTTAGTGGATTTTCATGGAGTCCAATAAGTAGGCGATTTTAGGCTGAAGACGAGGTTTGGGAAGACCTAATCAAGGTTAATTTATATACACTTTATATATGAATAAAGTATAAAATTTGATTTATTTGATATAATTTGCTTCAAACTCATTTCAGGCCAAGCTAACTGTAGCAAAATGGAAGGTCATTAGCGTTAGGCATTACGACTTAATGGAGGAGCTATGGGCAGCTGATAGAGCTACAGGTGGGGGAGTTCGAACAGCACGACAAGCACGTCGCATGTGACACCAATCTCGCGTGGATGTTAACTTGAACAATGAAATGGCCTACATCCCTGATGCACCAACCCTTGATAGTTCTGATGCATACCCTCCAACCTCACCACCTCATATGGATGAGTATAGTCCTGGCCCAACTAAATCTGTGCCATCTGGGGGGACTTCGAAATCTCGTGGATCAAAGCGCAAGGCCCCCATGGTAGATTTATAAGACTCACAATTTGACAAGTTGAGCACAAAGTTGGATGGTTTCATGGATGTAATGGGGTCAGGAAACTCGCAATTCGAGAAAATGAGCTACATCACGGAGAGACAAGTAATTGCCATTGAAAAGTGCAAGGATATTCTCAGTTAGCAAGTGGGGATGTTGCGTCGCAATGCTACATTCCAATACACCGAAAGTGATATATGGGAGATGCTTGAAGGGATGAATATACAGGATCCTAAGCTTATGGACTAGTGTTATGATTTCTTGTGCACCCACCCTATGGCCGTGAAGATGTTAATGGGAATGCTTGGCAATCTTAGGTGGAGTAAGCTCTTGAACATGATGATGGGGGAAAATGACACTTGCATCTGACACAAGGACTAGATCAGTTTGGATTAGGAGTTCATGTTTTTTTGTTATCATTTTGTAAATCGTTTATTACGATGTTATGTTTGTTTATGTGTTCATGATGGGTTATTCGTCTGACCTTGTTTTGAAACTTATGGTATGATGTACTACTTCGAACTACAACTATCATGTCATGTCTTTGTATTTCCTATGGATTATGTTTGATGATGTTTTTTGTATTTCTTGTGAACTTCAAATTTGAATTATGTTATTGTTTTGATACTTAATTATAACTATGTTCTTTATCATTATTTGTACTTGAAGTTATTAAACAATGGCGTCCTCATCATCACATACAAGACAAAAAAAGTCGAAAAGAAAAACAGGTTGCAACAGACACTGACCCACTAGCACCAAAAAGGCCATACGTCGGAGATGTTTTAGATCAACGACGTTTCTTTAGCGACATCCGTCAGATGGAACACTATGCACATGAATTTTATATCAGAAAAATTGTGGAGCCAAAAATTATGAATTATGATTCATTCACTACATCTGGGCTTTATTTCCATCATCATCTTGTTTATCAAGGGCTCGCCGACTTTGTGTCTCTAGATGGTCCTTTCTATCTAGATTTGATCAAAGTTTTCTATTCAAACCTAAGGATCTCTGGTAATGGATACCTATTAAGTGAGGTAAACAAAAGAAGAATTAAACTAAAACCTGATGACTGGTTTAATATTTGTCATTTGAAGTATGAGGGTCGAACTGTGAGCTTTACGGATATACCAGAGGACCTCCCTTTTGATCGTGATATGGCATTATCTTTTATGCTGATTCCAGAGATGCAGGGTCAACGTGTGAGATCAGTCAGTGACAGACTACTACACTATGTCATAGTGCATATTTTGACACCACGCTTAACTAATTTTGCAAAGTTGTTGCACAAAGACATTTTCATGTTGTGGTTGCTTAAAAATAACATATCAATTAATTGGCCACATCATATAATGCAACACATGCTTAAGTGCAAGGACAGTGACACTCCTCTTTCATATGGTATATTGATAACCCAAATTATGCAATACTGTGGAGTGAATGTTTCTGCAGATACAAGAACAACTATCGGGAAGAGACATCATTTTTCCACGAGTTCTTTGAAGAGGTTGAATATCGTTAATGTTGACGGTGTATGGCAACATGATTGTGCCGTTAATGATGATGAAGTGCAAGGTCAACCACAAAATCCTTTGCATGACGAGCACGGTATACAACCTGACCATTCTATTGGTAATCATGAAGAACCTCCCTTCCAGTTACATTCTCATATGCTTAATCGAGTGTGGGATGGTGTGCAAGACTTGCAAAATAGAATGCAAGGAATGGAAGATTTGCAAGGATGCGTTCACGGAATAGAAGAAAATTTATTCAATTTGACTCTTGATGTCAACAGACAGATGGCAGAAGTTAATTTAAATGTGAACTTAATTCTCCATAAATTAGAGGATTAAGAATGTTCTACTCCATTACATGTATGGTAGCACTCTTTGGTTGTATTTATTTTAAGAACTTTATTTATATTTCATGACGTCAAACTTTTTAGTTCCATTTAATTGAATTTATAACATTATTGCAACTAAAACAAAGTCAATTCTACAATATTGTTTGATATTCTTGCAAATTATAAATGAAAAAAAAATGCATTTGAAGATCAATAACAACTTTCATTACACCTTATTATGGAAAATTGAAAAATTATATATATATATATATATATATATATATGTATATTTTTTTTCTTTTTATTAATTTTTTTAGTTTCATTTGTTGTGTTTAAAAAAATTAAGAAATTAATTTACAATACTAATTTAACTAAGGGCTAAATGGTAATTTGATTATTACTTCTACTAAAACATTTTTTTTAATCTATCACATCAATCAAATCTTTCCCAAACTTTCACAAAAATTACTTCTAAATTTACTCATCATCACTTCTAAATCCCTTAAAAAAAAAAAACACAAATTTCACTCTTAAATCAACTCAAACCCATTCACTCTCTCTCTCTCGATCACTCTCCTCGAAGTGAACACACCATTAGTTAAAACACGCTAATTAACCTCAGGTCCACTCCCCACACCAAAGATCTTCTGTCTCACCCATCCCTCGTATCAACGCTCAAATACGCGCTCATCTGTCGAAATGAACAACCTAATCACTCGCCTTTCCGTCTATCGGAAAAGCAAATATGTGGAAGTGAACAAAGGTTAAATCATGAGCCTTTTCATTATTTTTGTTGAGTTTGGCTTTTATTACTGTTATTTCAGCATAATACTCAATAGACCCTGCTGCCAAATTTCTGTTGAATACCACTGTCTAAATGTTTCTTTTTTTTACTAAAATTAATCAGAAGCTTACAAAGAGAATAAATGTTTCAAAACTTTAAAAGAATGTTCGTATAAATATTTAAAAGTTATCCGCATCTAATGTTCTTACATAAAAAAATCGAAGTCATGTATTTTAAGCAATAGGTTGAAAGTACAAATTATTAATTTTGCTAATATTGAATTTTAACTAAAAACTGAAACTAATTTTAACAAGTCTTCTAATTTCATTCATGTTTTTTTATTCACTTAAACCATGAATCTTAGTTTGAACATCGAGTCCAACATAATGTTACTGTTCTTTCCGTATAAACATTGATGATTATCTCTATAAAAATTCCTAGTCACCGGCATTAGAAATGTGATATCTAACTATTTGATGCCATGCTAAACACAACGCGGCAATTAAAGAAGCACAACACTGCTAAACAATTCTATATCAGTTGAGAAAAATAATCATGCCTCTACCTCAACTGTCAATACGGCTCGAATTTTGATCCCTTTGACACCAGAGACGAATTTACACTGTGTTTGCTAAGAGGATTGGCGTTTCACGCCAGAGGAATAACATAAGATTGCTGATTTAGAAATAGTCACTAAAACTAGCTAACAGCATTTACAACAAAAGACCATTCAAATATCCTCAAAAGTTCAGCATAAATTACAGCGGTCAGCAGCATAAATTACAGCGGTCAGCAGCAAAATGTACAGTGCTTCACCAAGAAGCAGTATAAAGCACCATTGTTTATTTCAGACGAGCAGAATTTCGAGTCACTCTTCTGAAACCTGAAATAGCTGCTGAAGATTGTGATGCACCAGGTCCTCCTGTTTCTGCATCATCTGTTTGGCGTCCTCTTCTTCTTTTCCGTGCCAATACATTACCATTCTGGATTTCTTTGTTTTCGTTCAGCTCATCCTGACTACTGCATCCAAATCCATCATCAACAACAACCCCGTTAGCACTTTGCCTCTTTCGATCAGATCTAGTCACCCGTTGACTTTGTCTAGGTTCACTGTCATCTCCCGTCTGCAAGGCCTCCTCCTTCGGTACTGTATGTGGCCAGGAAGTGCCACAACTTGGGCAAACTTTGGCAACCTAATCACGAGTTAGTTATAGCAAGATGATCAAAAGCTTTTCACCTTTCTAGTGTAAAAATGAAATAAGACTAATAATACCAATCAATACCTTGCCCTGCAAGAAAAGTTGCTTCAGGCAATACCGATGAATTCGCACAGTACAATTTTCGTTTTGGCACACCTCTGCCTGTCAGACATTGCCGAATGAATTATCAGACTCAAGCAAAGCAGCAATGTGTTGTAAGTATATTTGGTACTATCAGCATATTTCAACTTCCTTTTCTGTTCTTCTAAAAGAAACAAAATTAGTGACTTTATTGTTTTCGGTTGTCACTGCCTCCACAAACCAGGTAAGTAGACAGTAGGAATTCCTCATAATATTTAGAGAAATTTTAATATATGAACAAGGATTATTGGTGTGCATATAATTTAAGAGGAACCACCCAATTTGTTAAAGATCTTCTAATCAGATCAATAAGTAACCTTTTTTCAAAAATCTACTACAAATTTATGTACGATAAACAAAACAGAACATTTAAATCCCAATAAAAAACGTAAGGAAAGCCTGACAATGATTCAAAGTAATCACAACTATTGATGGGAAAAGAATAACAAAAAAGAGCTGTAACAACGCAACAAGAACAACCTTTATTCCAGCTTCATTGCAAACATGACAGGATGGAACATCATTATTTCGAAACCAACTGCGAAGATCAAGAAATGACTTCAGACCAAGTTTAATAACACCCTCTGTTGTCAAATTAAGCCACTGGTCCTGCACAAGTTCATTCAGGGTTTTCTCCTTTTGAGACAAACTAAAAGTTTTCAAAGTAGATGGCACATCTGACTGGCTTCCTTGAGATTGTGGATCTGTCATAATTGTAACCTGAATATATACCATGAAAATTATACATTTTATTTTAAATTTGCAATGGATAGAAGAATAAAAACATTTGCATTTTGAGATCCGTTACAACTGTCCCAAAAAATATCCTAAAGCATTCCCATCAAATGGAAGGGGCAAATCTTTGTGCAGAGTATCTTGTTCTCCATGAGTACATGATTTGGTACCCAAAAATAATCACCCTGCAATCCAAAATGTGTATTGTGTGAATATGAACTATTAAAGACATGTAAGCAAATTAATGAAGTTGAGCAGAAGATTCTCTTATAAGAGTAGGCTTGCACCATTTTATTTGGCTTCAGAACACCGAACAAGAAGTAGTTCCTCAAAGCATGCATGTTTAAAATGTCATAGTCCTTATTGATGTGAATTTTGAGCAAATTCTAAGCTTATGCACTAAATAGAGTATTTATAATCAAATTGTCTGATAAGATGTCAAACCACCCACAAAGAACAAAAATTTGAAAAGTCTATTCTAGGAAATATAGGAATTAATTTTAATAATTACTGCAGTTTTAATAGCTCTTATATTAAGACTTAGTTAAAATAAAAATTGCAGGTTTAATGTCTGTGGGGACAATTATGTATTTTTGTTTGTATTTATCAGGTAGTGTTTTGGGATAGTATAATCATGTGTTTAATAGTTTTTCTAGACAAATATTTCTCTACTGATTGCTCCCAATTAAAATTCCTATGTTGTTCTAAGTTACTGACGTACCTATGCATGTGTTTTAGGATCACTTTGAGATGAGAACCCATAAGAACACGTAGGGTAGATAATCTGATAGGTTTCTTGATGCTAGAAACCTGATCACACCCCACACACACACAAACAACACACAGAACACGAGCAAAAACCTCGTAGTATTCCTCTTTGAAAACTGAACACGTCCAGGGAAGACAAATCCCTTCTCATAGGATCAGTTATTGATTCCTGTTTACACCAATTCTTCCAAAAATAAAAGCTAACCCCAACCAAACAGCACCCTCTCTTATTTATAGTCTTCCTAACAGAAGACTCACACCCTTCAACCACCTACTAACAACCTGCCCTCCTAACTAACTAACTCCCTATTTTATTTCTCCTAACATACACTTTTAATGTCCTAACATAATCTCTATGGAGATTCAGAAAAAAATTGTGGAAATTTTGCATGTTTGCATAACTCTTACAAGTAGTTTACTATGATCCTTGAGTTTCAATCTTTTACCATTTTCAATCCTCTTACAATCGTTTAACAACGTTTGGCTAGCAGCCAGGCTGAAACAACATTAATTTTCTTACAATTGGAAATATGCAACCGGGTGAAAAAGTTTATAACCTGGCCATCCAAACTAAGATTGAGAGCATGGATGCTGAAGATAACACCTTTTGCAGAGGCATCCTGTACAATTGCTTCAATCTGTTGTTAGCCAAAGAAAGACACAAGATTAGTTGCTTCAGATGTCGAATACCAGGCACGAAAAAATAGTTCCCATTTCAAAGAAACCACACTATGCATCCAATGACACAAACACAATGCCCAAGAGGGAAACACACAGAACCGCAAATACTAAATACTACACATTACACAAATGAACACAGACAGAAAAACACAATCAAGTTGAGCAAAACTTACAATGGCCTTGTAAAAGGCAATTTGCGGAACACTATACTTCGTCCCTAACTTGGAATGTTCGTCAGCAACGGTATTGACCACACCATAATAAACTTGGCCATCATATTGATTTATGCAGGCACGCAACTCAAAATTAGCACAACTAAGCGCCTTGTTGATTTTCAGAATGAAACCATCGAACAGTTGCCGCTCAGTACCTAATAAAAACAACCTCACCCATGTCAAGGTCGCAATAATACCCATCAAGGACACATGAAACACAAACTCCAAGTTCTAATTTAAAAGAAAAGCGTCTGCTACCAGCATTTAAAATCAAACCAAGACAAATTTCACCCTCAGTACTCATGATGCCGCAATTCTACTCTACAACCAATCATAATTCAAAACCTAAATCAAGTGTAAACAAACATTTTATAACAGTAAAAAAAAAAAAGAAACAAAAACTTTACCAAAAGTGAATAAAGCAGCATTTGGGTTGAGAAAACATTTAGAAACCTGGGTTTCTCTTGGTGAGCTGTTCAAACATGGCGTTCATGTCCTTCTCGCAGAGTGGGCCCCGCGACAAAAGAGATTGAATCACGACATGGTGTCTCCAGCTTAAGGCGCTCGACATGGTTCTTTCACACACCCTAATGCAGATTCTGAGACTGGGAAAGTGTGCTGAAAACCACGGTTAGGGTTTCTGAAGAAGGAAAATTGGAAGGTAAAATAAACGATTGCTACTTTATTCCCTAGCATTTACATCAGAATATCAATTCATCGGTAAGCTGTGGATTATGTTCCAGAAACAACAATTATAACCAAATATGTAGATTTAGTATAGCAACAATTTATTCTCACATCTGAGTTTTTCACATTTTAGATGAGAAACAATGCACTGAAGAACATAAAGTGATCACAGCATTTTCAAAACAAAACTGGGGCCAGCCTCAACCTAGAACATGCCTTTCCCACATAGAACAACAAATAGACAAGCATAACAAAAAAAAAACTAAAAATCCATGAAAAACAAAAAAGACAACGTCTTGATGAAAACATTAAACCCCCAAATATGGGAAATTCAGAGAGAGCAAAGGGAAGTTACGAGAATTGCTGAGAGTGTTCGTGCTAAGGTGATGTCGGCATAAACTGAAAACTAAACCTTCTCAGAATGGTACAGTTGTTGCTTGATGCTTCTGTGAACTGTAAAAGATAAAGTAACTTCTACATTTTAAAGTCCACTTGTAATTACCATTACTTATTTGATTTAATTAAGTTTTTATTAAGTTAATGACTTATTCACTCAATTCATGTAGTTGGTTGAATTTAATTTCTTTATTATTAAAAATCAATTCGTTAATTCTTAAAAGGATAAATTAGCAATTTAGTACTTAAAAGAATAGATAACATGAATTAGTTATTGAATAATAAAAAAGTCTAATAATTTATGTTTGGCAAAACTATTCTGTCTATTTTAATAACTAATTTATCACTAAATTGAGAACCAACTTGTTAAGTTATAATATTTCAACATAAATGTTAAGCTATAACATTTCACTCTGCATCGTACTAGAGAATTGAATTTCTTAAAAGACAAATCATTAATAGAATAGAAAATTATATAATCTAGATATATTTTACTATAATGAAATCATTATAATGAATTTTTGTGAAATCAAGTAGTGTCCATTTAACAAAAAACATTTTCAATTAAAAACGTTTTCTTACATGACTCATCGAATACTCACTTGTTACCAATCATAGTTCTTTTCGCAATTATCTAAATTCCATTCTTTTCAAATTAATCCAATTTTTCTTGAATCGCTTTCACTCAACTTTCATCTTCCAAAGCTTCATTTACATTTATTTGGTTGGCTATCTTTGAGTTTGAATCTTGTAGTCACTCTTTCATTATTTAGATCTCCTTCATTTGGTTATCTTTATTGGATTGACCCTTTAGTGTTGATGATGTGACCTGCATGTCAAAATCAAGAGAACCATCTTGCTTTAACTATTTTTTATTAAGCTTATGGTTATTAGACCTCACATGGATTGCATCTTCGACAACAAACGTTCTAGAGTTATACACTAGAATAACCCAGTTAGATTCCTTTATCGCTTCTAGAATCAAATAGTTTTTCGTGTTCAGTATGAAAAATTAAATTCCAAAAGGATGAAAATGAGGGTTTTTTGTTTTCTCACAATTTATAGGGAGTCTTGTTTAATAAGGGTTTGATGTAAATTCAATTTTGTAAATAATAGGCTCTGTTAACTACTGCTTATGCACAAAAAGCACGTAAGGGTGAAGTTAACATTTAACATTGTTTAAGCCATTTCTTGTAAAACACAAAGCTTCCTCTCAACATCACCATTTTTTTTGTGGTGTCCTAAGAGCAGAATAGTTATGGTTGATACCGTAGTTTTCAAAAAAGTCTCAAAATTTTTCGTTTTCAACTTCATTCATATGGTCACTTCTAACAAAAAAAAATTGGTAAACCCTTTTCATTTTGAATATTTCTCATAAATTCACAAAAGATTTTGAAGATTCATCCTTGTGGTTCCAAAACACAACTCATGTCCATATGATATAATCATCAACAATTATAAGACCACATCATTTACCACTTAGAGAATCAATTCCTTTTGGTCCAAAATGGTCCAAGTGTATAGCTTAAGAGGACTTTGGGTTGAAATATCATTTTATTTTCCTTCAAAAGAACTCTTAATTTGCTTGCCTTTTACACATGACCCACAAAATAAATTTTTTTTAGAAAAATGCAGATGACTTCGTTAAACTAGAAGGGAAAATTACTTTGTTTTAAAACCTTTTCCGAATAAAACTATTTTCTTTAAATACTTTTCAACTTAGAGAAAACAAAATGCAACTTTCTTTAACTCTAATTGATGCAAGAATTGAGAGAGCAATAAAAAGAGATAAAGAAAGATGAAGAACACACACAAAGTTATACTAGTTCGGATTCTAGCAATCATACATCCAATTCTGAGTGCTTCCCATAAGGTGGAAGAGTCCACAACACCTTGTCATTGATGTCATACTTATTGATCGCGCTTCTCAGAGATGTAGACTATTAAAAAAAGTCTATAAGCTATCAATCATAGAATATAGAATATTGTGTTGCTTTCCTCCACTAGAATATGCCATCTAAAGAGAAGAAATCAAACAAAATGCAAATTTTTATACTAGTTCTCTCTAACCACATGGATTACGTCTAGTCCTCCCTTAAGCATTTAGCTTAAGAGGTTTCGCTAATAAAAGAAATTACAAAACCAAGTACATAAGAGACTTTGGGTTACAAGTACACCAACCACTCCCAATTCTCAAGTGCATAAACCAGTGATGATTAACATTCTTAGTCTCTTCCTAAGATTAAGAACTCTTAAATAGAAAGAAAACACTTTCACAAAGAGTGTAATTTAAGATCACTAGAGAAAACTTCACAATGTAAAGAATTTATAGAATATCTCACAACCCATATAAAAAACACTCTTGATAACTATAAGACCTAGAAAATGTTTGTCGTTGATGTGTTCTCCAACTTCGATTTGATCACTTTATATATAACATTATTGATAAGGACCATTACATCTTGAATAAGTTAATTCTTGATTAAGCATGATCTTCACTACAAACTTTAACACATTCATTTTTAGAGCCTTGGTCGCTTGAAAAGGAAAGATAGGACTTATTTCTTTTAAGAATTATTGCATCGTGTTTGTAAGATCCCAGTCAGATATTACTAGTTTTAAATTAAATAAATAAATAAGAAAATCAAAATTGCATTTATTATAATGACCTTCCCAAAACGCGAGAAAATTAAAACATTTATTAACGAGTTATAATAAACATAAATTAAACTCCAAGTTTACATCTCCAAAAACTATATTGAAATCCGAGTTACATAATGATGGAAATAACTTTAAAATAAAATCCCCATGTTGCTCCTCTCCAATGTTATACCTCACCAACACTACCTGCAACATCATCTGCTCCCGTGTAACAAATTACACGATCATCACCAATCACACACATATAAAAAAAGAAAAAATATATATATATATATATATATATATATATATATATATATGTATATGTATATGTATATGTATATGTATATGTATACATATACATATACATATACATATACATATGTATATGTATATGTATATATATACATATATATGTATATGTATGTGTGCATAAAAACACATACATATACATATATATGTGTATAAAAACACATACATATATATATATATATATATATATATATATATATATATATATATATATATATACATATACATATACATATGTATATGTATATCTATATGTATACATATACATATACATATAAATGTATATGTATATAAATGTATATGTATATGTATATGTATACATATAGATATACATATACATATAGATATACATATATATATATATATATATACACACGCACACACACGAATTACAACTCAAAATTACACACACTCTCATAAGAGAAACTCCATCCTCTTATTCCACAAAGCATGGCCACCACCATGTTTATCCATGTTCTACATCTTTACATGATGACATTAAGATATCCTTTGTTGCCACAAGTTATAACTTGTGGTTTCCACAATCTATAAGCCACAACTCGTAGAAACACATGCAGGAATATCATGCTACGGACCACACTTCGTAACGCCAAGTGGAGTTCCCAATACGAACCAAAATTCATATTCTTGACACAAGACGAACAAATCACTGGCCACAACCTGTGATTGCTAAATCGAGTGGAGACTCTTCATACGAGTCACAACTTGCACACTCACACCGGTACCATCTGTCATTCTGAACCACAACTCAAGGAATACCACGTGTTAACCCTCTATCCCGAGCCACAACTTAAGGGATGCCATTCTGAGCCACAACTCAAGGAATGCTCCAGCAAGGTCCATCCTTTAGGTATTCATCTAAAGCCTTGTAGACAATGTACAACCAAAGGAAACAAGCCACTACCCCTGCATCATCGTCTGGCGCTGCCTAAGTGCAACCAAGCGAAAACCAATTAAAGACATCTTGGCGAAAGCCACAAGCCACCACACGCCACGTGCACCTGAAGTCCCTGCCCTTACAAGTATCGTTTGGTGGGATGAACCTCACCACCAGGCGCCAGGTGCCAAGCGTTTTAGTAGCTCTCTGGATTTGGAGCTATTGTAAGAACCGAGAAAATTAAGTAATTAAATAAATAATTATTTAAGAAATGCGAGTAGTGGGAACCTTTGTGGCATTTAATGCTGGGATTTATGACGTAGAACAATACTGGCTCAAGTGGTTGAGAGTACTTGGTTGTGTGAGATGACTTGGGTTCAAGTCTTGTGTATGCCATTTGTGTTATTTTAATTGTTATTATTTTTAATAATAATATGCTTGATCATGATGAGTGATAATATAATCCTGAATGTATAGGAATTATCACAAAACATGAATTGGTTGAACGATTGTGCATTAACGTGCCAATGGTGTGGTTGTGTGTTTGAATCTTGGCTTGTGCGAAATAAGGTTCCTTTTTGACAAAATTATTGTTAATTCAATTAATTAAAGGATTAAAGTGGAAGTTAGATTAGGGTTTTAGAGAAATTATAGAGTGATTGGAAGGTGAGGTTTGAGCACTATTTTGGGAACGTGAAAAGAGAGAGAAGTGAGAGATGAGAAGGATCCTTAGAGGAGAAAGCAAAAGTTAAGGCAAATTGGGGCTCAAAACTCTAAGAATAGTGAGAGATGAGAAGGATCCTTGGAGGAGAAAGCAAAAGCTAAGGCAAATTGGGGCTCAAAACTCCAAGAATTTTACAAACTTGAGCAAGGAAATTAGGTTAGGGGAGCTGTGATATTTCTCCTCTGGTTGTTCTGTTTTTTTTTTCATTTGTGTTTGTGGAAAATTTTTAGAAACCGCTTGGCGGCCTTGAAGGTCTACTAGGCTGTTTATATGAATTTCCCTATAATTCTAGGTTCCTACGAGGAACCGTCTGGCGACATGAATTGGCCGCCAAGCGACGCAATTAATCTAACCCATTTTCTAGGTTTTTGGATGAATCGCTTGGTGGCGATGAACACTCGCCAAGCAACATGAGCAAGATTGGCTCGATTTTTTGGTATTTTGGGGATTTTAGGTTGTTGTGATCGGGGAAAAATTGAATTATATCTATTGGTTGTACATTAGAGGTCAATAAATATTGAAATGTGTTGTTAATTAAGATAAATGAATGAAATTGGTATAAAAATGTTTAGGGTTTGACAATATTTGGGGTTAAAAGCATAGGAATGATTGATGCCTGAATTTCATTAGGGATGTTGTATGTGCGTACTTAAATTGATATTAGGTACCATGGGGAACCTGATTGGTTGTAGAATTGTGGAGATATACCTAGAAACACATTTGGGGATTTTTTTTAGGCTTCAAAGGTGCAAGGAAATTCTAGGATTTTCCAAAGAATGGTATGCACCACCTGGCAGTACTAACCTGGCCACCAAGCACAAGCGTAGTGAAGAATGGCAATGCGTGGCTATGAGGTACAAGTTGCGTGTGGGATCTTATTTTTGTGCTAGGTAGAACAATGATAGGAGAATGAGGCTTAGGTTTGGATATATCTTTGGAGAAGTTAAGTTGAGTGGATGATGGAATTACAAGGTTAAGGGTTAAGGTTTGATAATGGGATTTTCCAGAGGGTTGTGGGGAAGTGGTGATGGTAGGTACTGAGTAAGACCTTATTTTAATTGAGAGATGTATTATGGGTTGCTAAAATCTGAATTATTAGATAGTTGTATTCTATGGTAGAGTTCAATGGTGAGTTTGGGGCCAATTGTTTAATGGTATGAGTGAAGTGTTCACAATTTGGCATAAGTATTGTGGATACAATATGAATAATAGTAATTGGTAAGATGAGTCAGATTGGATATCTAAGGTAATGCTACCCCGACTTGGAAAGTGTGAGATTGGGTTTTGTTGGGTTATTAACTCAGTAAAACTTGTCTATTGGTGTAGCGCTTGACGGTGGGGTCTTAACCACCAGATGATAGCTACAAATACAAAGGACTACTGAAACGCTTAGCGCCTAGGAATGTTGACGTTCCACCAGGCGACAACTATGTGGATAGTGACACTGGGAGCATGTGGTGCCTATCGATGAGGTTCGTCCCGCCAGGCAATACCTATAGAGACAGTGACTTCTGAGACGCTTGGCGCTTGGTGGCAGATGGGCTCCACCAGGCAGTTTGCAATTGCTTTTCACCTAGCGATGCTCAAGCAGCGCCAAGTGATTATGCAGGAGCAATGGTTTGTTCTTAGTGTGGTGCATGACCTATAAGGCTTTGGATGCATACCTTAAGGTCGGACTTTGCTAGAGCATTCCTTGAGTTGTGGCTCAAAATGACATCCCTTGAGTTGTGGCTCGGGATGAAGGGTAAACACGTGGTATTCCTTGAGTTGTGGCTTGGAATATCGGATGTTAATTTTTACCATTATCCAAGCTATATTTCATTAGCAAAATCATCTCTTCCAAAGCTTTTAACCTACTTAATCCTCAATTTTACCTTACTTTTGTAAATAAATACATTTTGGGTTACATTTAT
>Ga0214544_1008997_pt1 | contig 16070 bp, 14 predicted proteins | sample CNSS3metaG_FD_160074 | JGI IMG/M metagenome (GOLD analysis project Ga0214544, IMG submission 160074) | Root nodule microbial communities from cowpea collected in UCLA plant growth center, Los Angeles, California, USA - CNSS3 | ecosystem: Host-associated > Plants > Roots > Nodule | place: USA...
TATAAATTTATCTTAAAAAAAAAAAAACTACTTTTTAGTATATTTTCGTAAAATATAAATGGAAAAATCCATGCTTAATATTGCATGGTTTAGACAACAAGACAAAGAACAACGAGATAAAAAAGTTATTCCTTGTATATTCGAAACATTTATTCTTTTTTAATAGTTTCATTTTGATTATTTTATTATTTAAAATTAAAAAATTAAAATTGGATTAATTTTGACTTTCACTCTAAATTAATAATTCAATTATTGTTTTATTAGAATAATATTAGTTACTTTACATTTACAAACTAAAATTTTGTTAAGATATTTCTTTCTCTTTCTTTATCTACTTTTTTTTGGTTTACGTCAAAACATTTTTAGATACTAAACATAGCTATTGTTTCTAATAACACTTGACACAATTATTTTTGTCTTTATCATTTTTATCTCTTTGTTTTCTTTTGTGTCTTCACGTTTATATATGGTTAATATTTGAAAAACATTGTTAATATTGTAATGTGAAAAACATTGTAAATATTGTAATGACTTGGTCTTCTAGTGATGTAGTTAGTATTCTAATGACTTGCGGTGCTTATAACCTTCATTTTAGTGAATGTTGTAGTGGCAATTTACAAAATGTTCACTCTAAAAATTTTTAAATTTGTGTAAATATTATAATTTGGGTACAACATTATAATTTTAAACTATAATTTTGTACAAAATAGTATATAATAATTTCTTTAATATTTGAAGGGTGTTTTTTTTCTATAATGCAACGGTTTAGAGGTTTAGAATGATAGATTCTGATTATAAGTCAACCATGAGTTTTAAATGGTGAAGAGAAATATTTGGTTAGGTCAAACTTAAGGTAGTAGTGGCGAACGAGAGATGTTCTTGCCATTCCAATATTTTTTATGAATGTGCTTTGTGGAGGAGATTTTAGTTTTTGCTTTAATTTGAATTATTTATACTAGATAAATTAACTTTAATATAATGTTGAGAAAATGATGAATTTTGTAAATTTGAGTTTGATTAAATATTGACACATGATTAATTTTATTTTTCAATATAGCATGTTTCTATAAAAAGTAAAATCTACAAATCATGGTACGATCTCATGATTTATAATTATATGAATTATTGTACTAATGATGAAAACTTTTCCTTTGGCATTCCAACCTAAAGTAGCTGACTTCATCGGTCTCCCTAATTCCAACACCAGGCTAGAATGGATTGTAATCGGGAGGGAAAAGTACCTTAATAATGTGTTGCATGCATTAAAATTTAACTTATCTTGATTAGCATTAAATAACATGATTATACTAAAAAACCAAAATTTCCAATTTTAGTACAATGGAACCTAGTCTATAAACATGCAATTTTAAACTCGTAAGAGCCTCCGAATGACTAAAGAAAAAGAAATGTGTCATAATCCCTAGTATAAAGGCATTATGATCAAGGTGTGCCAGTTACAGACTCAGCCTTCACGAACATATCGAAAAAAATCTAATGAATCACCTAAGATAACTCCTACAAGAACATACATCATGGTCATACTAAGACTTTATAAATGATTTCAACGCTATATCCTGATAGCATCTTGATCCTTTAAAAGTTTATCATTTTGATGAACCGTCTTATAATTTCCATCAATTTCTGAAGAAAAGAGAAGTCATATCCATTATAATTATGGTTTACAAAATATAAAGAATTATTCAAATTCTTGTCTAACAATAAAAAATGGTTAGAAGAGGGAACTCCATCAACCGAAGATATTCATCTATCTTATGCACATCAGACTATGTTTAAATCATGTCACCAACCTACAAAACATGAACCTAACTTAAATATAAACAAACAAAAATATATATATATATATATATATATATATATATATATATATATATATATATATATATATATATATATAATTCTTTTATTAAAAGATTGATTTTTTTTTAATTTAATTTATTTATGTTATTATTTATTTTTAATATAGCATATAAAAATAAATTAAACACACAAAGATTTTTAATATCTAATAGAGTCTCTCTTTTCTTAAGAGATATACTCAGTAAGGCAATTAATCTTTAACTAAGTAATTTTTTTTCACGTATAGATATGTCAATAATGATAATATAAAATATCAGTAATGTACTAATGTCAATCAAATCAATAAAAAAATCAAATAAGAATAAGTCCAATTAAAAAATATAAATTTTTTAATAGGAATTAATTTTTAACTAAGAATCAACTAAAAATACTTGAATTTATAAAACACTTAAAACTTAATTAAATTTATTTTTAATAAGAGATAGATAGCATTTCACCAAAAAAAACATTATAATAATATATAATGCAGATCTTTGTATATAATTTTTTTTAACATTATTCTTGAAATATATTTGTCAGTTAATTATAACATCTAATAATAATTCAACTTATTTTCATTTTAAGTGTGAACAAATAAGTGCCTATGTTCTGGCTAGTTTATTACAAATATAATGAATGTTAATATATTTTAAAAGTACATCGATTATAATTGCAATTCTGATAAGAATATGATCAACATAAAACTATATATTGTGTAAGTGTAAGTGTTAATTAGCATAATACAGGGAGATAATGGTAACTTTATCAAAATATTAACTGAATGTTCTTTTCTGTTTGAGAGCTGTCCATCATGCCAAACTTGTCATAGTAAGAGAGAAGTGTTTATAGTATTTGTTCTTCTTTGTTAAATTTAAAAATTAAATAAATACTTTATAATAAAAACAATAATAAACAGTTTTATATTAGGAGAAAACAAATAATTTTTTCTATAACTTATTTATTTTTTGAAAGCTTCATTTTTCTATAACTGAGATGAGTGTTTCTCATGGTCCAATTAGCATTTCCATAACATAGAAGGGTTAAGAATTTAAAATGTGAGGCTTTGTTCCAAGTTTCTTCACCTATTTTTAGAAAGTCAAATATATATATATATAAAATAATCTCATAAACGTAATTGTAATCAATATTAACTAATGATATTAATTTCTATAAAATATTTTATTTTTCTTGTAAAAGTACAAATCAGGCTGCACTAAACACAATTCACAAAATTGCAATAGCAACATCAACAGAGTCATTCAACTGGTTATAATAATTTCATCAAAATTTGGTCCATCCCATTCTACAATCAGCAAATTTCTACCTCAGCCAGTGAAACCCTATCTGCCTTGGCTTTTTTGTGATCTATATAATGTTGATACACATAAGACATAAAGCCCCACACTGCTAACAACAAGGCTATAAACTTCACCCCATTCACCTTGTCATGGAAGAAGATCACTGCAAGGATGGGAACAATGGGCAATGACAAGGTACCTATCACATTTGAAAACAATGAAGATACCTCAAAAATCAACCCCAGCATACCAATAGACGATATTTGCCATGTCACAGCAGTCCAAAGTAGAGTCATCACATATGACACCGTTCCCTTCTCATAATCCTTACTCTCCTGCTTCAAACTTTTCCACTCTCCACTTGCAAACAAGCCCACAACACAAGCACATGTAGCAATCAAAGATGGGTAAATTTGCATGTCCAACACAACAGTAAAGGTTTCTCTCTTGATAACCTTCTCAAAAGAAAGCTGCACAAGAGAGAGATATAAAGAAAATGTAGCTGATGCACCAATAGTGCAGAAGAACCCAATTATATGTTTTTCTCTGGAAAGTCCCATTTGATCCTCAGAATCAGCATCGATTGCAAGCAGGGAAGCTGATATCGTAAGGAGGACTATAGAATTGAATATGAATGCTGTGAACTTCTGCGAATTGAGGAAGAAAGAGAAGACTGCATTGAAGCCTAATTGGGTTGCACACAGCAGAGAATAGGTGGAAAGAGGGAGATATAGAAGTCCATAGGAATACATCAAGTTGTCCCCTGTCAGAATTAAGCCAAAAGCTAGGTAGAGGAAAACAATGATACAAAATTTTGGTTTTGCTTTGTGGGAATCATTGTTGAGCTCGTTAGTTAATTTGTCCTGCTTTCTTGTTGAGAAGTAAAAAAGGAGTGGGAAAAGTACAGGGAATCCAGCTGATTGAACAAAAGTTGCCATCCATTTGCTATTACCACCATTGTCATAGTATAACCTTCCCAGAAGAGTAGCTGCAGATTGGCCTGCCAGAAGAAAGATTATGTAGAGGGACACACGCAACCACCATTTGCATTTTTCGAATCTTGCATGTTGAAGTTTCTGGGTGACATCTGTGCTTCTGTTAGAGTCGTGCAGTTTTCCATCATCTGAGGATACACACCAGAAACTTAGATTAGCTCTATCATTTCTGACATAATCAGAAGTTGTTTAAACTAGTGGGACTCTAGAGATGATTTTCTTTGGTTTTTTGCGAAAGTAGTTCCTCTAATCCAAATACTAAATAATATAGTTAAGTATTATATCTTTGTTTAGTTTATGCCATTAAATTATTGTGAAGAAAATCGACATAAAACCAAAGACATACAGTTTCCAACCAAACAATCTCTAACTTTTTTTTCAAGTTTCACCGTTAGATATTGAAATGGGACACGACAATGTTATTAGCCAAATACAAGGAACACTTTCCGACGAGAACTGACCGAACAGAGGCTCACCTTCCACCTGTTTGTCATAATATCTAACTTAATATTAAATCCTAATAATAGAAGAAACGCAGTGATTCTAAATTGCTGATAAAAAAAACAGTGATTCTTAAGCAATCAATAAAGGAAGAGGATGTTGGAAATCAGTGAGAATTATGTTCCTTTGGTGTCTGTTTGTGTTCCAGAATAACCAAGCAGGTTCCACTCATCCGCTTAAAAAAGATGCAAGAGTTTCTCTTTAACGAGCAGTGTTCAAGAAACTAACCTGTATTTTGTAGCTGCTGGTCTTGAACAATCTCCATTGAATGAAACGTGATAAAAACTAAGAAGAGGATATCATCAAGATATGAAGTGCCGCTTGCAAGCTCAAGTAAGCCGCAGTTGTTGAAGTACAGGAAGTAAATTCAAAACCGACAAATTATGTTGGACTTCACAAAGTCGATCTTATTGGACTTTTCCATATTTCTGTGAACACTAATTTGGAAGTGTGTGTTGACATGGTAACTATCGTGAAAATGATAAGCACCATGGCATTTTGAGCATTTTCTTTGCTTGCGTAATCTATTTTCTCCTAATCCGTATTTTAAAACTCTTTTCATCATAAGCTAATAGTGTACGAGTGAAGGAGGGAGGACTCGTCAAACTAAAAACACAAGCATGGTAGCTTCATCGACCCACGTTAAATCATCTAACATGTCTAGCAAAAAAGTACAATCAGTTCTGATAGTATATATCTTTTCCCCGGAGTAAGCAAACTCTCTTTGAGTTAGGTTTTTTCACCAAACACTTCTTATGCGTTTGTGTACGCACTTTTGTACATATATTTCCTTCTCTCATGGCTTATACATACTAATATGGTATCATATTTAAATCATCTTCCGCATTTTCTCCTTTCTTTTTGATTTCTTGTCATGGCAAATACTATGTTATCCTCTGGTTCTCCCACAAACCCTGTGCACCCTAACCCATGTTTTGATCATCTCACAAACCTCGCACATCCACTATTTCTTCACCCCGGTGAGAATCCTGTTCTTGTCTTGGTGTTGCCTCTTCTTTTCGATAACAACTATTCGCAATGGCGACATGATATGCTTGTTGCGTTAGAAACAAAAAACAATGACTGTTTTGTTATCGGCACCCTTCCATGTCCAGCCTTTAATGATCCCTTGCATGAAGCTTGGAAACACTGTAACAAGATGGTAATTTCGTGGCTCACTCGCTCAATGACGTCCACATTAAACAATATGTTATGTGGTTGGAGTTTGCATCTTATATATGAACTTATCTTCTTCAATGGTTCTCTCATGGGGATAAGCTTCGCATTGTCAATTTACAGTAGGAAGTTCAGAGCTATCGACAAGATGTCCACCATTTCTCAATATTACACACAACTTCAAATCCTCTAGAAAGAACTCTTTTTGTATTGCACGATTCTTGTTTGTACCCGTGCTTCTCCTTGCACATGTGGCTTGATTTCCAAGATCTGGAAAGAGAGAGCGTGATGATGATTATGTCATCAAATTTCTTTGTGGCCTGAATGATGAATTCTCTAAGGTTCAGTCTCAAATTATGCTTATGGAGCTTATGCCTACTCTGGTGAAAACTTTCTCTTTGATTCTTCAACAAGAACGTGAATTTAAGACTACTTTTCATTCTAATTCTCAAGATTATATTGTCAATCTTGCCTTTCCCGAGGAACATGGTAAAAATTTTTGTGGTGGTTTCTTTGACAATCATGGACGAGGCGCTCTCCTCGGTCTGGTGGCTGCAATCCCAAATATTGTGACCATTGTCACCGGACCAATCATGCCTCTGATTCCTGTTGGATTAAGCACGACCTGCCTCAAGGCTCTAACCTACACACTAAAGTCCAACCTCTTTCTTCCGAGCCCTCTGCTCGTGCTAGTATGGTTGATATCGTCTCCTCTATTGCCGATCTTCGTATCGGGAAGGATTATGAAGCTCTTATCGCCTTCATCCAACACACCTTATCCAATACATTCATTTGTTTCTTATGATAATTATTCTTTTGACCATACTGTTTTTTGTCATAATATTTCTACATAAGTTGAACCTTTCTCCTTCAAAGAAGTTGTTCAACATGACTGTTAGAAATAGGCTATGGATGCTGAGTTACATGCTCTTGACAAAAACTAGACTTGGACTTTAGTTCCTCCTTCTTCTGGCATCAAGCCAATTGGTTGTTGCTGGGTTTACAAACTCAAACATAACCAGATGGCACAATTGATAGGTTTAAAGCACAGTTGGTGGCTAAGGGTTTTACTCAAACTGAGGCGTTTGATTATTTTGAAACTTTCTCTCATGTTGTCAAACTTACTACTGTCCGTATTCTTTTAGCCTTGGCCACTGCTAGTGATTGATTTATTCATCAGTTGACAATGTTTTCCTCCATGAAGACTTACATGAAGAGATCTATATGAAGCTTCCACCTAATCTTTCTCTTTCGCAGCCAAATCTTGTTTGTAAGCTTAACAAGTCTCTATATGGTTTAAAACAAGTCAATCGTAATTGGAATCAAAAACTAACTTCAGAGCTATTTCTTGGTTACACATAAAGTTCTGCTGACCACTCTCTCTTTGTGAAGAAATTTGTCTCTGTTATTACTGTTTTATTGGTTTATGTCAATGATGTGGTTCTCACTAGCAATAGCATTGCTGGAATTAATGTTGTAAAAGCTCATCTTCATTCTAGATTTCATATTAAAGATCTTAGCCCTATCAAATTTTTTTGAATCATGAAGTTTCTCGTTCTCTTGATGGATTAGTTTTGAATCAAAGGAAATACTATTTGGACCTCATTTCAGAGGCAGGGATGCTTGGATGTAAACATGCACCAACGTCATCTAATCCTTCTATCAAACTTCATGCCGACGAGGGAACTCTTCTACCAGGTCATTCTTCCTTTCGGCGTTTGATTGGATGATTAATTTACTTGACTAACACCAGGCCTGATATTAGTTTTGTTGTCCAACAACTCAGCCAATTTATTTCTTCTCCACGTGAACCACATATGCAGCAGGTTGTACGGATCATTCAATACTTAAAACATGCTCCTAGATATGGACTTACTTTTGTATAAATCTAACACCTCTCTTAAAACTCAGACGTTTTCTGATTCTGATTGGACAACATGTGCCACTACCCGACGTTTTGTTTCTGGATATTGTGTTTTCTTGGGTACATCTTTGGTTGCTTGGAACACTAAGAATCAAACCACTATTTCACGGTCTTTTTCTGACGCTGAGTATCGTGCTTTGGCATCCCTGGCATGTGAAATACAATGGATTCAATACCTTCTTCGAGATTTGCATTTTTCTGTTCCCACTCCCTATACTGTCTTTTGTGACAACAATTTTGCTATTCACATTGTCAAGAATCTCACTCTTCATGAGAGAACCAAACATATAGAACTTGATTGTCACATTATACGACAAAAACTTGTTAATGACCTTATTCACTTTTTCCATATTCCTTCTACAAGTCAACTTGCTGATATGTTTACTAAGTCATTATATCCTTTTGTTTTCCGGGTTGCTACTTCCAAGTTGGGACGTTACAATTTCATGCCCACCTTGAGAGGGGGTGATAAAGATATTATATATCTTCCACTTTTATTTAGATTGATAGAGATATTATATGTTTGATTCTCTTTTATTATTATCAAATATTCTGTTGTATTAAGTTTTACTTTTTCTTTTATATGATGAGACATTGTACTCTATAGATTGAACAAATATTCTACAGTGAACAAATTCTTTTTAAGTTGTTTTTCATCAAACATTTCTTTTATATATATATATATATATATATATATATATATATATATATATATGTGTGTGTGTGTGTTTTTGTACACATGTTTCCTTACCTCATGACTTACACGTACTAACAAGTTCTCATTGCTTTGGATGAAAAACCTTCCAATTCTGGTCCTCATAACTTATACGTACTAACAAGTTCTCATTGCTTTGGATGAAAAGCCTTCCAATTCTGGTCCTCGTGACTTATACGTACTAACTCGTACTAACAAGTTCTCATTGCTTTGGATGAAAAACCTTCCAATTCTGGTCCTCTGACTTTGAGGTCTCTACATAGCCTTATTGTTAAACGTCATTTAACAAGGCCTCTTCGTTTCAAATGGGTTAAAGGTGATGAATTTATTGTGAAAAAAATCTAAAGGTGATGACGCTCCTACAAACAAAAATCAACTGCAAAGTAAATAAATACATTTTTTTTGACAGGAAGAAGCAAGCCTCTCATGCCCTCACCCTGACTTCAAAGAACACTATAATCATCTTCATCATTCATCCTTATGTAACACATTATGGCAGATACAAACACAAAGAATGAAGAGAGTTCCATAGCAAGGGCTCCCCAACTGATAACACCAGCATGCTTTAATATGGCTGGAATGGCAATGCTTCCCACAGCTGATGCCCCACTTAAGAACTTGGTTGCATTCATCCAGCTGTTCCATCATTCCCCAGCTTGGATTAGGAAAATTCAAACACAAACCTATTTTACTTTTCCAGACAAAAGTTAAGGATTTACGTGTTATCTGATTCAGAAAATACAGAAGAACGTTCAGATCCCGCGAAGAAGAGCAAAGGTATTGGAAGAATCACATATGTTATCGCTGCATGAAGAGTAAAAAAATATTTAATAACGTACAAGAATATATCTTCTTGTCTCCCAAGAAACAATTAATTAGCATTTTAGAGAATCAATTCAATGATGCTTTATCTTACCAGTTAGCATTGGCCACCAATTTTTATATAACGCACATGCCTGCAATACAGAACCAATCTTAGTAAACAGTGATGAGACATCTGTTGATGGATTAATTTATTGAAAGGGAATTGGTTCAGGAACTCATGCCATGGCTAGGCAGAACCGTTGGGTTTTTAATAAATTTAAATATATTAATAGGTTGTGATAACTAATCATTGTAAGAAACTAACTGTTGGATGGTTAATGTACTAGTCGATGGATAGTTAATGTAATAGCAATTGGGTAATCGATGTACTAGTTGTTTATATCTATCGGAAGTACAACGGACTAAAATTGTAAGCTATAAATTATATTCTTGATGACACAACGAAAAGTGAATAAGTTTTTTCATCCAAGAGGCTCTTTCTCCTAACAAGAAACTGCCTAGGAAAAAAAAAAATATTGTATGATCTGAAGTATATGTCTGTAATCTTAACCGTTTTCTACATAACAAGTAATAAAAACTTTTAGTTTACAAAATAATAAACCTGTTCCCTCTGCCCAATTGTTTTCTTTGAGCCTCACATTTATATAGGTGGGAAAAAAAAATACTGACCAAAATATGCAAGACAACACCTCCAGAGACCAAAACTGCTAAAAGGAGAAGTTTCCCTGTGTTCAAGCAGTAACGGAAATATCCTGGAAACTCTGCCATCTCCTACTCAACTCATTTTATGAAAACTAATATCTGAATCAAAATATAATAACATACTGCTATGAGAGCCTTAAATTTGAAGAAAATGCTAAATAAAGAATCAGTTCTAAAGATTACATTAATGCACATAGTCATAAGTAATATCATTTATTTTGAATAAACCTCACGTGCACCACAAAGATTTGAAGGTGAGACACACAAAATCTAGTATAGCTTAAGAACTAGAACGAGCAAGTGGGACTCCATGTTAGATCGACACAAAGCTACAAGAAATCATGTCAAATAGAGAGTAAAAGGCATAATTCTTTTAGCTGACGGAAGTGAAAAATTTTATCCAAAATTTTGAAATAACATTACATGAATATTACCTGTCTATAATATATCTGTTTGTTTGTGTGCGTCTCTCATGTCTTTCTATCCATCTTCAATCTTCCCTCGCCAAAAGAGCAAAGAAGCGCAAGAACCAATCTAGTACAAGAACTGAAGAAGTTTATAAGACACCAAATTAAGGGCAACGAAATTGAATATATATATATATATATATATATATATATATATATATATATATATACTCGAAACAAAAATAGGATAATAACAAGAACGTTTGGAATGATATTTTGTTCTAATGCAGCAGCAAAGATTTTTAAGCGGATGGAGCTAACTTTGTTTACACCTAGAGCAAACTTATTGACATTTTATGAGATAAAAATAAAAATAAAAAAATAAATTAATTTTTTTATATAATATTTTACAGAACTTTTTGTACATTAAAATTTTATTTTTAATTAATGTATAAATTAACGTTCACTTACAAATAATAAAAATAAAATCATCAGAATATTAAGTAACTAGTTCAAACCTATCTTAAAATAGTTTGTTACATCTACTCCCCCAGCGTCCATCCACCAGTCAGGTTCTGATAGAGCGTTGCCCAAAGCTTCGTCAAATACAAATTGTATTCAGAAAAAAAAAAAAAAATTAGGTGTCTGGACCAGTTGTTGTTGAACTTCTTTTTACTTAGACTGGTAGTAGCATTCTCACAAATGTTATATTTTTTTACTCGTCTTTTAAACTTGTTATTTGTTATTAGTTAAACTGATAACATCATAGATAAAACTAATCCATAAGTGTAGTGTGATTCTTGAGTTTAATTAAAATGTAATAAATGAGTTAACATTGTGACAGTAACTTGTAACTCTTAGTCCAATAATCAAATTTTTGAGTTATAATAATTTAAATAAATTCTAATAAACATTATTTCTTTTTCTAAATGGTGGAAGTTCGTGATGGTAAGGTAGAGGTGGATGGGGGTTCGGTTTTGAGTATTACACATCTCTGATATTTAATATAAGTATAAAATTGTTCTTTCATCTTCATCTTTACCGGAGAATATATATATATATATATATATATATATAAAAAGGAACAAAGAAATTAAGTAAAAAAAATATTCAATTTATTTGTTATATTTTTCGTCAGTTGCACGGTGGTTTAATTTGATTGCAACAAAAATGAGTGATTATGTTGAAAAAAAATTAAAGAGATAAAACTCTTTTCTTTTTAAAAGAACAAAAGACCATACATGTGTCATGAAAAGTTTAAAAGTTGATTAAGCCTTAATTTTAGCTTATAACTGGTCACCAATGCTTTCATCCATCAAGTAAGGTTGTAAATAATTTTTGGATTAAATATATTTTTTAACCAAATTTTAGTAAGTTTATTTCAAGTTTTAAACCTGTTTGATTCTCAATTACCATTGAAACATATATGTATCAAATGGTATAAACAATTCAAATGTTACCATGAAACGTCAAATAAATTTAAAAAATTTTGTTAGAAATATTTAATCTACACATTACTAAAGATAAGAAATTAAATTGATTCAAAGTTTAGAGAGGGACTAATTTAAATTTAATCTATACTGAAAAATAATGAATCAGAAACATATTTAACCTATACTACTAAAAATTAATAAAACAAAAACATATTTAACCTATATTTTTTTTATTAGATAAAGTAGAAAACAAAAAATTAACATTTTTTTTGCTATATATGTAAAAAATAATGCATTAAAAGCTCAACTAATTTTCACTTAAATTGTGGATGTATTGAATAACTGCGAAAAAGAGGACATGTTGGGAAAAAAACTAAACCTTAGAGCAATTAACGAGTATGAAAAAGGAATTGAGACTTTCATAATTACATGGATTATTTGAACTATGCGTAATTGTGTTTTGACTACATTGAAATTTCTTTGGGCCAGACTATGAAGCTTATAAAAAGGGATTATCCAGTGGCATTCTGAAAGTTTTCTTTATCCCCAACAAATGTTCTCCTACGCCTAGGATCATCCAAATAAACTGCTACTCTCCCATTAATTACTGAAAAAGAACTTGAATTTCAGACATAATATATCGGATCTGTTTACCTTAATTTATGCCCAAGTCCTTCTAAAAAAAATAAAATAAATTCTCTATAAACAATTTTGTACAAGTTAAAAAAAAAAAAGGTCTAAAGCCGTAATACAATAGATTACAAAAGCATGTTTATAGGAAAATATGTTGAACTAAAATTAATTTCTCTTGTTATTTTTCTAAATTGTTTTACAAAGTTAATCCAAGGATACAATAATAAAACACCAGAAACAAACAATTTTAATTGTGAAAAAAAGTCATATATTAATATTAATATTTATGAGTTATTTACTTTAATTTACGAGCATCTGTTATTTTTTTGAGTTATAAATATATTTTTAGTCTATAAATTTTCACGCAAAATTGAAAGTCATCTTTGTTTAAAATTTTCATACATTTTAATTTCTAAAATTTTAAAAATAAAAAGATATATAATCTTTTTAATACAATTATATTAATATTTTTACATATCAACCATGTTTTTCAGCTGAAATTTGTGAGCTTATATTTATGTTTTAGGCCCATTTAATTGTTGTCATTAGAGTTATCTTTGTGTGTGTATATATAACACACCTCTTGTAACATTTTATACACACTCAATAATACACATTCTCTCATTCTTTATATATTTCTTTGTTTTTTACAAGATTGAAGTGAGAACGTGTAAAATAATGTAAATAACTTAAATGTTAGCATGAAACGTGTTTAACATGTCAAAAACATTTAACGTGATTGAGTTAAAATAATATATTCATTCACTTTTGAAATTTTGGGACCAAAATGTATCAAAATTTCGATAAAGACAAATTATAATCTTGTGTCAAAGTTTAGGGATTAAAAACTTATTTAACCATCTTTTTATAACAACAAAAATTAATAAAATTATAGATAGCTTTTATTTATTTTGTAGCTGATTAAATAAGAAAACATTTAAATTTTGAAAATATATCATTTAAAGGATAAAAGTAAAAAGAGAAATATATATATATATATATATATATATATATATATATATATATATATATATATATATATATATATAATTGTACAATTGTTGCCTATTTGCAACAACGAAATAACTGTAGCCTAAGATATGATAATAGAAAACATTTTTGCAGCCCCTTAACTCAACGATTTTTTGTGTTGCTTTGTTTATTCTTTTAAAGCAAGGATTATAAAAATGTTAGACTATAATAAATCATGTATAGGCAAGACATTTTTAAACATGGAAATATAAAAATACAACCATTTAAATTAATTTTATAATACTTTTTATTTTATTTATATATTTAGTTGATCATATTTTAAATTATAATTTTATTTTAAAAATGTTAATTATTTTAAAGATAATAATTTTATTTTAAGCAACATTTTGGAAAAGTGAGATTTTTTGTAATTTTTAAACAATACTTATAAGATCGTTGTCTTTTTAATGATTAGCCAATACTTTTATACTCGTGGATAAATTTAGTATTGTCTAAATGTTGTAATAGGATCGAAAATAAAGCTGAAATCTTTGTCCTATTTTTGTTTGAGAAAAATCTTTTACTTAACTAAAAATATAAATAATTCTATCCTGTGCAACCGAGCAAAAGAATTTTCAAGATTTTTATCCATAATTAGTTTAACAAATACAATTCTCTGACACCGTCTAAATGGTTAGCATGAATATAAATTTGTTCAAACATTACTTAAGTTTTCTTTGTTGTATATCCTAATCCACTTTCTTAAGTTTACTTGTAAACGTAAGTCTTGTGCATTAGATAAGATGTAATCTTTTGTTTATTTAATATAAGTCTTTCAAAAATCATTATTTTATATTTTGTTTGTTGAATATTCTTCATATATGATTTATAAAAAATTGTATGCGTATATTTATATTTAATGTATATGTAGATTGTATTTTGAAGGACGGTGTCTTTTGTATAGACCTCCATTGAATTTATATTAAAAATAATACTTTGCGAAAGTATTACATTAACTATTAGCATAATTCAAATAAAATTAGTATTAACATTTTTATATCAAAATTGTATTTTTTTTTTTAATTATATCGATAGTTATAATATTAAACCAACTATTTATTCATATGTTATATTTTTATGATAGTAAATAAATAATTAAATGAATTCTCAGACACAAAAAATTTCCTGACAAACAAAAATGAAAATATAAATAAAACAAAACACTATAACAATTTAGTTTTGAATTTCTAAGTCTCCAAAACATCTTACTACCATGCTTACTTAGTTGATATGAAGAGTGTGAAATTCTTTTTGCATGATATTTAAGTATGTGAAGAACAGACCATTAATTACTGATCTGAACGCAGATAAATCATGCTAACATAATATGGCCAAGATGGCAATTGTTTAAAGTTGTACATATATGAGGTATTTTTTCCCATACTGAAAATATGACATATTTATGGGTCGTTTTAATAACTTTTAATTATATTATACTTTCTCCATCCCCTTCTCTCCGTCACAATTTCTCTCATATGCAAATGATAAATATTTTTATTTTATTAATATCTACTAATTTCCTCCTATTATGTCTTTTGTCTCTTTTATTTATTAATTATGAAAAGTGCGTTGCAAGGAAGGACAGTAGCTTGCAGGTCCACACTAGACTAATAAGAAAATTCTACCTAATTTAATATTCTACTATTTATTATCTACAATATGAATGACTTTTTCCTCTACAGCCAAATTTTTTAATAAATAAATTAAATAATTAAAAAATTATAATTAATATATATATATATAGAAGTTTGATATTTAGTTTTTTTTTATGACTTTTTTGTATATTTATTTTTTTATGAATATAAAAATAAAAGTCATGTACTATATATTTTTTCATAATATTTTTTAAATGTGATTTCATTATCATATTTTTTTTATATTTATGTTTTTCAATTTTTGATTAGATTTTGATAAAGAAAATTTAGTCTTAATTTTGTTTAAATAGTTATATTGATGAAAAATAAAATAATAGATTTTTTTAAAGTGATAAAAGAGAAGATATCTTTTAGAAGAAAACAATATAAATTTACTTCTTCACCTATTTTATTTTTAAGCATGAAGCATGATACTACTAGAAATTCAATTGTTTTGTTGAATTAGAGGACCATTTATTAAAATTCAAAAAATTATAAGTGAAAAGTTTCATATTAATTTTTTTGAATTGTAGGCGGAATGTTTCATATTAATTCTTTGAAATTTATTATAGGAAAACGTTTCTCAAATATAAGAATATATAGAGAAAGAGATAAATTAGAAAAAATTATTTAAAATGAGTTTCATATCAAATACAATTTTAAAACTATAATTTTTTTAAGGAAAAACATACCAAGATTTCAATACTAAATTATATATATATTTATTATATTAGTAATAATAATTAAATATATAAAATTTGAATACATTATTTTGATCTCTTTAAATTTTTTGATCAAGTTTGGTCACCCTAGTTATTCCGTTTAAGTGTGTGTTCTATTTATCTAAACTAAGAAAAGTATTTGTTTTTTTTTTTTTACTTTTAATGTACTCTGCTTACTATCAATTTTTTTAGGTTTTTTTTTTTTTTTTTTTATTT
>Ga0214544_1008998_pt1 | contig 16066 bp, 8 predicted proteins | sample CNSS3metaG_FD_160074 | JGI IMG/M metagenome (GOLD analysis project Ga0214544, IMG submission 160074) | Root nodule microbial communities from cowpea collected in UCLA plant growth center, Los Angeles, California, USA - CNSS3 | ecosystem: Host-associated > Plants > Roots > Nodule | place: USA...
TCAACAACAATAATTAATTTAACAATAATCTCTAGATAACCAATGAAGAATCTTATTTAGAAAAAGCAGTGGAATTGACCTATTTAATATTACTGTGTTTACAATCTTCCGTGTCATTTTCTTTGCACATCAAAATCCCCCCTATTTTTATAGTTGCTAGTTTTAATTGTATTTTTAAGAATCAAATATTTGAGATCAATTCCGTATTCGTTGTGAGACGACTCAGGGTTATCTTAACCCTAACTATTTTGTTCACTACTAACTGGCAATACTGAAGTTGCTAAAGTAGTGGTGAAGTTGTGAGGGGGGATGTGGGTTGTAGGGAGGTAGTGTGGGTTGTAAGGTGGAACATGGGTAGTGTGTAGGGTGGTGGGTATATTCTAGGGGACCTCGGTGGTAGAGAGGGTAGCAGTAGGGGTGGGGGTCGCGGTGTGCCTTGGTTGGGTGGAGGGAAGTGAGTGGGATGGGTGGAGGGAATAGGTGTTTGTTGGGTGGTGGTGAAGGTGTGAGGGGTGGGGTTGTATTCGTTTTCTTCTTCTTTGGGCTGGAAGGTCGGGGACCTTGCAGCCTCAGACGCCTCCTTGGCTTTTCCCTTCTGGGTGGGATCGACTTCGATCTTTCGCTTGAGGCGAAAATTCTCTTGTCGTAGTGCTTCCATCTCATCAGCGCTACGTTTCTTCAGATCTGTCAGCTCCTGTTGCATTTTGGCTTGGCCGTCTAGGATGGCGGCCAGGTCAGGGGTGATGTTAGCGGGTCTTGAGGGACTAACATTTGCTTGCTTGTTAACTCCAGCTCTACTACAGGTTGAAACTATCTTTGGAGAAAAATGGGTACTAAGGTGTTGTCTCGTGTCCCATGGTGGGCGCCAATTGTTCCTGCAGAGAACAAACAAGATAAGTTAGGCACAAGTGTCACCTTACCTATGTAGTCCGCTATCTTCTCAGTTGGCCTCTTCCCGGTGGGCACATGTCTACTTGGACCCAGGAGGGGTTACCTGTAGAAGGGACTCTGAAGCTCAAGTTAGCCTAAGCTCTCAAAAAGTCAAACAAGGTGATTAATGGAGTAATGAATGTGTACCTTTAATTACTGGGGTCCACGTGTATTTATAGAGTATTAATTATGTCTTGTCATGTCATGGGCCGGGCCCTAGCTTGGGCCCTAGTTTGGGCTATAAGTGGGCCTGGGCCCTAACCCACTCTTGTTTTCAACCTATTTTTTTGAGCTATCCCTCCTCCCAAGGAAAGTAAAAAATCTTGCCTTATCTTGCTATGCAAGTGGCGGCACTATACACTCATCTCTAGAGCTTGGTTTGGCTTTGCCCCCTCTATGAGTGGCGTGCTCCACTTCCATTACCACTACCATCTTCTCTTCCATTTTATTTGTTCTTCTTCTTTCAATGCATTTTCGTTTTTGGTTGTGTTCTTGCTATTTTTGTTTCTAAGCACCTTAAACTATCTCTTCTCCTATTGAACTCTTAGAAAGGAACCTTCACATCTAGATAGCTTGCTATCTTAATGTCCAGTGGAGATTTCCTTGAGTTTTCCTTAAACAACTCTTCACCAAATTCATAATATTAAAAGGAAACAAGATAATCCTTCATCACACCATCGATCCCAATCTTGCCATTGAGACTAAGCAAATTGGTTAAGAACGCACCAGGCAACATCGAACCTTGCTACAGATACCAGTTGTTAGGGAAAAAACATAAAAGAATAGAGAATGTAGCAGAGAGAGCAAAAATGCACTGAATGGAAGTGATAAAAGATGGATCACTTTATTAAGAGATAAACAATGGTATTTGTAGAGTATACCTGTAAAACCCATCAAATATAATTAATTAAATAATTAACTAATTAATAAATGCGGGTAGTGGAAGCTTTTATGACATTAAATTCTAAATTGTATAACGTGGAAAAGTACTAGCTCAAGTGGTTGAGAGTACTTGGATTGTGTGAGAGGACTTGGGTTTGAGTCCTATGTATGCCATTTATGTGTTATTTATTTGTTATTATTTTTTTAATATATGTGATCATGTTGTGGGATGATATAATCATTGAATTATATTAGTTAGCAAGAAACATGAATTGGCTTGATGGTTTAGCATTGACTTGGCATTGGCATGGTTGTGGGTTCAAGTCTTGGAGAACTCTTTTCAAATTAAACTTTATTTTTGCTAATTTTAGTTTTGGGTTTGAATATGAAGAATTGAAGGAAACCATAGATGAATGGACAACCTAGAAGTGGCTGAAAAACAGACCATAAAGGACCATTGAATGGTAATTAACATTACCATTAAGCCTATTTTCGTTTTTGGTAATTAATCAAGCATTAAGGACACAAATAAAAGGCTAATTGAGAGGGAAAGGAAGGTTTTTGAGTCTGGACATTTGAGGGTATTGAGAGCTGCACGAAATCTGAGAGAAACAGTGGTTAGGGAGTGGAATTGAGGGGCTGGATAGTGCAAGAACTTAGAGGAACTATTGGAAATCAAGGAAAGGACTCAAGCATTATATTTTAAGCAAAGGAATTCCAGGTTAAGGGAGTTTACGCGTTAATTTTTATGTTGAGCATGAACTGTATAATGAATGGTATGAATTGGATGCATGTCTCTCGTTCTAGTTGCATTTTTCGTGTTTATGGAAAATTTCCAGAAACCGCCTGGCAGGCTGTTCATAGCCGCCAGGCGGCACATGTATTTTAACCTGTTTTCTGGGTTCTTGAAGAGGAACCACCTGGCGGTAAGCTCCCGACCGCCAGGCGACACAAAGCTATTTCACTCAGTTTTTGGGTTTTGGATGAAGAGCCTGGCGGTGACGGTCGAACCGCCAGGCAATGCGAGCATTTTGGCTCGATTTTGGGTATTTTAGTATTCTGGGAGGATTTTGATCGGAAGAAAATCATGTCCTAATGGTTGTGAATAATTCTACATCATACATTTCTTAAATTCTTAGAGTGTGGGGTTCAATTGAGTTGAACATTGTATGAATGTGAGTTCAGGCTTGAGGAATTGGAGTCTGGATGAATTGGATACAATTATTATTGTGTTGAATATAATTAAATTTGATTATTGGTAAGCCTGTTATTATGTTCACGAGATGAACGACGAGAATAGGCATAAAAACGCATTGAGGAGTTGTTAAGAGGGGCTGTGTAGAGTTAGAAATTCTGGAATTTTTTCCAAAATAGAATGCACCGCCTGGTGGCAAGGATTGAACCGCCAGGCGCTATCACAGAGGGAGTAAATTGTGTGATTGTTTTGGGTGCCTGGGAAAGTTAGGGGCAATTAGGACAAATGGATAAAGAAATAAATACATAGAGAGGAGTTTTATGGGGATGATATTAGGATGTTAAGTAATGAAAAGAAGTGAGAAGAGTTATTAAGTTGTGGTAAAGGAATGGAGTAATGCTAAAACAACAGTGTTTACAATTCAAATAGGGACTAGCTAGACTAAGGTATAAGGCAAGAATTGAATGAAGTTGTTTTCATTGCGTTGGTTGATGGATAACTAGGAAATGTTATAAGCTTGAGTGGGATGAATAAATTATGAAAATGGGTTAGGAAATTGAGGTATTATAGTAGGACATTGTAGAATGTAGGAATAGGATTGATTGGGTGCATGTTGGGGATATTGTCACATGAACCGAGGTTGGTCTGGCATTGGATGCAAATGGATTGGTAAACTTAAGTCTAAGAATCTTAATAATAATATGAGATAAAGAGAATATTCTTGACCTAGTAATTGTAATGGATGCGAGGCTAACTGGGTTGGTTGAGTGACTAACTGGGTCAGGATGCAAATAAATAGTGCCTAAATTCATACAAGTACAGTATTGTGCAGATACTGGTGTGGCACCTGGCGGTAGAGTTCAACCTGCCAGGCGGTAGCTTCTATTCCAGAAGATCTGTATGACGTAAGGCGCTTGGCGATGAGGGATGTTCTACCAAGCGATAGTTGTAGAGGTAGTGTGAAATGAGGCGTTTGGCGCCTGCCGGTAGGCATCCCCCGCCAATCTGTCTGGAAGCGGTTGCGCGTGGCGGTACGTGTCCCCTGCTAGGCGATTTTCCTGCTGCAACTTTGGGTTGCTCCTTATACAGGCGTGATCTAGAAGGCTTTTTGTGATGCTTCAAAGGTGGGTTTGCTGGTGTTCCTTGAGTTGAGCTCGGAATGTATCCCTTGAGTTAAGCTCGGGATAGGGGTTAAGCATGTGGCATTCCTCGAGTTGAGCTCAGAATGGCATCCCTCGAGTTTAGCTCGGGATAGCGGATGAACACGAGGAACCCTTGAGTTGAGCTCGGGTTGGCGAGTGTTGCTGGTGTGAGTGTGCTAGTTGTGACCAGTATGGATGGGTTCAGATAGATTGCCTTCCTCTGTAAATAGCTAACGAGTTTGGTAGTCTTGGGACGTTGCGAACTATATTTGTATTTGGGGAACTCCACCTGGCGTTCGGTGTATGATCCATAGCAATGCTTTCCTGCACGTGCTCTATTGGTTGTGGCCGATAGGTATGGCAACAGGTCATCTTGAAGTACTCACTAGGAGACGTAAAACATGAATATCATGGTTGTGGCCATGTGAGATGAAATCAAAGGAGGGAATTTTTATGATGTGATTGGGTGATATATATATATATATATATATATATGTGTGTGTGTGTGTGTGTGTGTATAGGTGATTAATATATGTATATGTATTTTATATGATTAATCTGTTAAGCTCACCCTATCTGCTTGTGTTTGGTGATGATCGTGTACGCGGTACACGTGAGCAGATGATGTTGATGCAGGTGGTTCTGGTGAAGCTTAGCCACGGAGAGGGGATAGCTCGGGAGTTTTTTTATTATTTTATGGTTTGAAATAATATGTAAACTCTTATGAGACGCTTTTATATTATTTCCATTTTATAAACTTTGGATTTTGGATTATATTTGGAAGTAATAAAAGTTTAAATTTCCCACGCTTTGGGAAACGAGGTATTATTAAATGAAACCGAGTTAATAATTCTTTATTTTATTATTTAATTCGTAATATCCTGGCATGATGTTACAATACCAGAGTAAACTGTAAGAATAAAAATGTAGTAATTGTTTTTTTGAATCAAATACTCTAACAACTTCATCCTATTATACTCAATTGTCGCACCATAATGCCACATATCTTCTCCCATCACGAAAAAGCGTAACAACCACTCTTTCTTGACGTAAGCTTCTTCTGGGTAAAAAAATGAGTTTTAATTAACAACATCAAACTACTCAATTGAACGAACCTGTGTTTGGAGAACTACCTCCAAACCGTGATGGTGGTGATTTAGAGAATGACCATAGTGACAAGAGAAACTATGCACATTACCATGAATCTGCATCACATTCCAGCCACCACCATAACATACAGTAGGAACCGTACACCCATGTGCAAACAACAAGCTCTCCAATCCAGATCTGAAATAGCGGGCCATAGAAAAATGCCACCATGATCGCCTCTATCGTCATATACTCCTAAAAATGTCTTGTTGTCGGCACCTTCAACGTCATGGCGTGTAAGAAGGTAGGGAGTTTGGCACGACAATGATGAAACTGCTCCTTTTGATGTTGATCTTAGAATATAACAGAACCTTATAATAATCCCTTTGCGTCCAACGCCAAATCATATTACCAAGCGCTAAGGAACCCATGAAGTTATTATGTTTGTAACAACTTTTGTAGTTAGTTTTTTTCTTTTCTGCTATATAAACCTTTTCAGCTTTGTTTTGTAAACAATGAGTTCATATATGATAAATTTCAGTTTTAGTTTTTCTCTCCCTATTCCTTCGAATTCCATAAACCTCCTCACTCCCTATTCACACAAATGTGCATCTGCATTTGAAGTTTCCTATTTTCATGAGGATGAATGGGTATTAAGATGGTATCAGAGCTTTGTTGCATTTTCTTTACTCTAATTGTTATTCTTTAATTATGTGTTCTTCTTGTTTTACCATTCTTTATTTTTCACCTTTGTGTTTCTTTCCAACATGGCTAAAGAAGAAATGCCAACCTTAAGTAGTGAAAGCTACCTCCACCTTCATCATGGCGAAAGCTTGGCAGTGGCTCTCGTTTCCCCAGATCTTGACTCTACAAACTACCACTCTTGGAGCAAGTCAATGCTAACAACGTTGAGTGCAAAGAACGAGTCCCAATTTTTCATTGGTTCGACCAAGAGACCAAAAAAGGAAAATTCTTTCTTCAATGTGTGGCAACGATGTAACGATATGGTTGTTTCATGGATTGTCCACTCAGTATCTCCCAATATTAGGCAAAGTATCCTTTGGATGGAAGATACAAAAGAAATTTGGAACGATTTGAAAGCAAGGTTTTCCAGGGAAATTTGTTGGGAATATCAAATCTTCAAACAAATGTTGGCCAATTGAAGCAAGGCGACTTGAGTGTAAGTGAATATTTTACAAAACTCAATATAATTTGGGACGGGTTTGCGAACTTTAGACCAGATATAGGATGCACATGTAAACTCGTGTGTTCTTGCAAAGCTTCTGAAATCCATGCATAAGGAAGAACTGAGGATCGTCCGATGCAATTTTTAAGGGGGTTGAATGATTCTTACAATAAAGTGAAATCGCATGTTTTATTGCTAGATCCCTTACCTCTTATTTCAAAAAAAAATCTTATGTTGTTCAATAAGAGAGACAAATAACGGCTAGTACAAGGACAATAAAATTATATAAAGTCGCAAGCAAAAAGCATAAACAAACAAGAGAAATGATACAAACCGCAAGCTTCTTTGTTGAGCTTTGCTGTCTCTCAAAAATGATATTTTCATGTAGTCAAATCCATCTTCATCAAATAAATACCCTCTGGTATCTAATAAATGCTTTTTGTTAAAAAAAGTACTCCTTAAAGAGACATGAGGTACTCAAAATTATAAGAAAGTGAGAATCTTAGACTTATTTACCAAGCACAAAATTTCAATTTTTCTAGAATAAAATAATACAAACAGCATTCTAGTACATGCAGTAACCCCCTATATTCATAAAAAAAAATTACATGATACTGAAATAGGAAGAGCACCATAAGCAACTAGCTTTTCTAAAACATGCATTTAGATCTTTCAAGAACCACTCATAACACATCTACAAGAAATTGTAAATTATTATTTATAAAAGTAGTCCAGTATCATGAATGAGTAAAATCAAAGAAAGTAAAAAAAATTCACAATACATAATTGTCTTAAAATAACTAACAAGTCAGCAAAAGAAATTAATTCACATGCTCCCTACCAATAAAAAATACATAAGTTAATGAGCTCTTTTATTTTCAAACTACATTAATAAGCACTTTGTTGACAAACTTACCATGTCATGATAGTATAAGACACAAAAGCACATCAAAATTATGTATTATGAAATGTTATAAAAATGACATTAAAATAATTGGATTAAATTATGCCAATGGAGATGTTTCAACCATTGTCATAATGTTTGCAAGCATTTTACATGGAAATAGGATGAAAAGAGGGATGGGAGGCTCTCAATAATATTCTTCTGAATGTATGAAACTAAATTAGATTCATACAATAAACATTGAAACAATAAGAAAAAAAAGACTAAGCACCAAATTATAGCAATAATTAAGTCAAGTACCAGTGTAATGTTACTACTAAGACCACCTCATCAAGTCCAAAAACATGACAAGACTTCGAACATAATAAGAACTCTAATATTCTACAAAATTAAATTAAAATATAAACAATTTATACGTAAGTAAATATTGTGAGAAAATGTTTTGTGGGTCCAAAGAACTTATCTAATCCATTAACTAGCATGCTCAAAACAAGACTTTCTTTTCCTTATTTTTTATTTCCACCAATTTGTTCACAATTTTGATTACCATTACGGTCAAGGTTTAGTCTTTGTATAAAGAGAGAAATCAAATGTATTAGAATAGTGCAGTACCCCTTTAGTTCATGGAAATCATGGAACCTTTAATTTTTAAATGAACTTTTTTCTTAGTTAGATTCTACGTCATTTAAACATTTGAAAATTTAATAATAGATATTTTAGGGCACTTCATACAAAAATAATATCTACTGTAGTAAAACAAATTGTCATCTTTCTCTTTCTCTCGAGCATTACCTAGCCATAAGCAATGAATCGTTATAGGCTCTATTGATCATTAATCATCATAGACCCAGATTCCAACACATGCCTCTCCATAGCTAGGGTTAATTCAGAAGCTACAAGAGCTACATCATTTCTTATACCAAAGTAATTGATAAAGTATAATGCATTGTATTTGCTTATTTAACCACCCCTAATGTAGAGTGCCAAACCCTAAAGCTAACTCGGTGAATCTCAAGCAAATGCTAGTTTATGCCTTCATGGGTTGATAAAACACTAAAACCCTCTAAAATCACAGAATGGTGATAAAAGTAAAACTATAATGCTTTTTCTAAAGAATTTGGTGGTGTAGTTAAGAGGATGCTTTAAATAAATAATTTTTTATCTTGACAACACAAGAATAGGTAGAGAAGTTGTTCAAGTTTATTAAGTATGGAGTTTTTTTACGGAAACATACTAGTCTGCTCCTAATAGTATCAAGCACAAAATAATATCACAACTAGGTAATTTTATAACTTAGTAAGGGATCAAGGACAATGAACTTAGCGTACACAATGTTTGCCTTTATGACTCATTTATTGTTTGCATCATCACGTACCTGAAGTTTTCCCAAGTACCATGATCCACAAACATATACCACCTGTAGCATTTTATCATGCATGGATTACAGACTAAAATCATAGTCATGCTCACAACCATTTTGCCAAATATCTACTCCACCCATATAGCTCCTGATATTGAGCACAATAAATAACTAATTATTTTACAAATAAATTTAGAGGACAGAATATTCATAAAATAAATTTCTTAAGTAAAATAATAATCAGAATCAATATCTAACCTTGGGAATTTCAACGTCTCTCCCGTCAACTTCAAGTCATACTTGTCATGGCAAGTCAACACAAGTTTTGTCCATAATATCTCTTGTTCCCTCCTTTGCATATCACAGTTTATTCAAAAACTGGTAATAGAATAATGTTTGAAGACTAAAAAACACAAAAGTATTAGGTAAGGAAGAATTATATGAATTGTAAACAAGTTAAATACCATACATAAGAGCCAAAACTAGCAAGTAAACATGTATAAGGTATAGTAAATAAGCATTAAAATAATCAATAATGGATTCCTATTTCATTCAACTATATTTGTTGTCTTAATACCAACAAGGGCGATTTAGAATAAGGCTTATAAGAACGTACCAATGAATTTAGATTTCCCATCCAAAAACATACAGTTATGCATACTCTTAAAACTGTAACACAAACATAATATTTTCGGATTTATCCAATTTATCAGATTAAGGAACATAAAGTGCTTGAAATGATACACAAAAATCTAAAGCACAAGTTGTGTACACAATATATTTCTAGAGTGACATAAGTAATCTTGGATTTGGCAAAAAAAAATTAGTAGTTGATAATTTGATATTATATACACATACAAGAACCATGAATGTGCTGTAATATCATCAACTTAAAATACTAGTTTCCTTATTTTTCTACTTAGACAATATGTTTGTGAGCTGTTTTTAGCATTACCTACCACATAGCCATTTCAACAAGCATCAACAACTGCTTGGGTATCCATAATAGCCCTTCTAGCATTATTAACAATCAAGACACCTTTCTATGATTGGAAATTTTATCTTTGTCAAAAATCCCGTAAATAACAACAACCACTGGTCACTACTCCTAACTAGAAAATGCTAAAAGAATTTGAATATTCATACATATCTTATGCTCCTACAAATTGCATACAAGAGTGAAATTAATAAATGGCTTGAGATTTCAAGACTAAAATGATTTTTGTATTGACTAAGAAATTGAAATTATACCTTGTCTGCTCATTAAAAATAATATCACACTCAGTAAGCATGACATCAACGTCCTCCTCAAACTTTGCTCTAATCTCACAACCATTGTCGATGATGCTCACAAAATCATTTGCAACCAAAACAACATCAATCTTGGAAGGAAACCCAACTTGAGCTTCAACAACAACATTATCCAAAATTTCATACACCTAAGATACCACATAAATTATTCATCAATTAGAGAAACATTGGGATAAAAACAAATAGCAACAAAGCAACCATATAAAATACGAGACAACACCAAATGGCGCAACCTTTGAGGGTCAATGCTTCCAATGTCCATCCCCAGCCTTTTCCTAATAGGTTCCAACCCTTCAAGCACCTACATGTATCAAACAACCCATTACCAAGCACATGCCACTTCCAAACCATATTTAAAAAAGTAATTAACTAAACCAAATATGAATGCACTACCTAAAATGAAAATTTAGGGCAAGCAACAAGTGAAGTTATGTATACCTATTTGTGGTGAACTTCCACATCTTCGTCCAACCTTTATTCTCAGTGTAACACCTCAATTTGGGATATCACTGAAAGTTATAAAATGAACACGTTTAACGAAAAATGATTATCGTTGAAATTGTACTTCAGTAAAAATTTCAAATTTAATGATGGGATTTTGTTATTCAAAACAACAATTGTCTAAAAGTTTTCAAATAAAAATGATAAGTAAAAGAAATTACATGTCCTTAACATTTATTTTGAAAGCAATCCCAAGTCCGATGATAAAATTGATGTCAATCCCCATATATTTGAGGTATTGTCCGTTTTTCACAGTTTTGTCCTTAAAACGCGCCTCAGAGGGGGAAGGAGGAAGGGTATTTAAACCACCTTAGGCCTTATCTTCTAAGCGATGTGGGACTATTGGGTTTGTGGTAGGAACAATAAATAATTTTTATACTTGCCTTCGTCCTTAAAAGTCATGCACAGTAAGATTCTTTCTGTAATCTAATTTAATGCTTAATGGATTTTGTACTTGACTTTAACATTTTTATTTGAACTTAGTTTAATTTAAATAAAACTTAAAATATGTTAGAAGTATAATAAAATTACTTTTAATTATATTTGTGTGGATAAAGGTAAGCGTAACCCACACATTTTGCAGGATAATGTAGTTTATTAAAACTAAAACCCATTCAAGATGTGAGATATACATACAAACTGTTTTTTTAATGTTTGTGGTGTGGATTTACATGAGTGGGCTTAACCATATTAACTCAATCACAAACTTTTTCATTCTTTAAAGAATTTGAGGTGTAGATGTCTTATGTAAGTTAAATTATAGTCCTTATTAAATCCCTCTCATTGTGCTATTTGACTAATATAAAATAAATATGTATGTTTAGTTTCTGAACTTTGACGAAAAGTCGTCTCTATTTATAACTTTGATACATTTTGGTAAAAAACTTAACAAATGAATGAATATAGTTTTTTATCCCAATTAAGTTAATTTTTTGTAATGTGCCAAATATGTTTCTCTATAGACATTGAACGCATCAGATGGGTGTAAAAAACTCAAATGTTAGTATGAAACACTCTTAACACGTCAAAATATTTTATAATTTAGTTAAAAGAACTATATCCATTCATTTTTTAAATTTGAGGATCAAAATATATCAAAATTTCAAACATGGACGAATTTCAATTTCACGTTAAAGTTTAGGGACTAAAAATGTAACATCCTATTTAATAGAATAACTACTAAACAAAACATTCCATGTTGATAATCATTAAGCATATTGTACTAACATGTAACTATTATATTACAGTCATCCAAAATATATACTGAAATATAAATTTATATATGATCAAGCTAGAGAACTAGAGTTTTTCAAAACATATGTATATATACACCAAAGAGTTGTAAGGAGTAAACTAAGTCGTAACATCCTCTTCTTCCTTGACTGGACTAGGTGTTACTTACTCATCTACTCACACCAATTAGGTGATCATTGCAAATAAGAATACAACACAAGACAAAACATAGAGAAAAGGGTAAACTAATGTACAAAAACATTTAATCATTTAAAAGAATACAATTATTTAATCATACTTAGACAATCGTAACAATCATGAATCAATAACATCATATTCCATAGAAAGACTAATATATGACTTAATTATCGAGATACATGCATTACTATCGAATTCTAACAAGTTGTGCACTTATGGTTGTCTCTACTGCTCTGTAGAGTCATTGCTAATGGTTTTCACCTTAGCACACACAAGGTTAGTCCATTAACATCTTTGGCCAAGGTAAAGCCCCTAAACTACGACCTCATGCTCCTCTCACCACATACTCAATTCTTTTCTACTTGAGAATTGAATGGTTATTAAAGCACCAAGATAACTTCCAACTAAATCCATATACTAATGCATACACTATTATATATCATAACTAGTCCTCCTTGAATTAGTATCCACAAATCTCAAATCAGCCTCATACATTTAATTCCAAATTAATCCCATACATCAACTATCTCTTAAGAAATAATCCACAATTGTCAAAACACATCAAAATTGAGCATAATAATGACTACTAAACTCTGATGCATTGGCTTAGTGAAATCATCCATTCGCTCAGAAGGTAATGCCCTACAAGCCATTCGTCCAACGAGTATGTTCTCGACCAACGACTACAAAATCAGTAAGCTCTTTGACTTTAGATTCGCTTAATGAGTAGATACTCGACTGGCGACTCCTAAGTCAATAACCCCCCTGACTTTGGATTCGCTCCGCGAGTACCCACTCAACCAACCAGTCTGCATAATTCTGCAGGACCTGATTTTGCATAATTATGGCATTTGAGTCCAGTCTATGAAATCCAATAGTCATCACAGATGCCCAAAACATACCAAACTCAATTTCACCACAATATCAAATCAACCAATATTTATAAGTAAGCAACATCATACCTAACACCCAAAATTTATACATCATATACCATTCAACAAATCAAATGCATATGCAAATCACAGTACAATCATACAATTTACTAATTTAGTATTTCTACAAGTCAAGAGTAGTGTAATTAACTCCCCTTATTTGTTAGATAACTCAAACAGCTTAAAGAGTATCAAATTCCCAACAAGTTATCAAAACACACAAACTTAACCTAGGAACAACACAAACATGGTCAGGGCATACCGTTAGAACCATTGATCAACAAAGACTCACAAGGATGATTTAGACATCACATGCGAGCTAAAATCACTCACATGCACCAGGAAGAATAATAGACCATAAGAAAAGAGAAGAAAACCAACTTACTCAATTGGAGAAATTGGTTGGACAAAAGTGGAAAGCTCGCGACAAGAATCACTTTAATGGTCTCCGATCTTCAAAGAGAATAACACATGATGAAAAACTCTAAAGAGAAATGAAAGGGCTCTTAGATAGTGGCAGAACTTGGACAAAAATTTTAGGGGGCCAAATTGTATTTTTTTTATATAAATTATTTTTTCTAATTGTAAAAGAAATCATTTTCTGTCATCATTATCTCTATTCAAAACAAGCACACATGATAATAGAATTCAAAAAATATGACAATTATAAATATATGAAAGTGTAACATAAAGTTTATCATCAACAATAATATATTAAAAAAGTTAAAAGTTACCTTTAGTTAGAGTGGTGCTCTACCCTCTTTCAAAGACTTAATATCTTTAATAATTGAATAATAACTAAAGTTTGTTGCAATATCCCTTTCAATACAGATTATCATATTACTTGCTAAAAATTCAGCCTCCATCTTATTTCTCAACTTGTTCTTGAGGACGCTTCCCCATATCACATCCTAAAGCATTTTCAAATTCAGTATATGTAACTCTAGGAACTTTAGATAGTTGTTTTTCATTTTCTTCAATTTTTGGATTCTCATGAAGTTTCTGAAGTTTAGTTGACGTGATGCATTTTTTGTCTTCATCACAAACCTTCCCTCTTGAAAAAATAATCAATTATTTTACTCTTTAATATAATTTTTCTAATATAAATTTGCCACCTCTCATTAGGAAAAGATAAAATTATGAATACCCCAAATTATACTTTAACTTTCTAATATTAAAATATTCGAGTATCATTATTTTAAACACTCTATTAATCCTAAAACACCATTTTCTAAGTCTCAACATCCAATTTCATCCGAATAACATATTGTTTTGAAATTTAATTGGAAAAAAGAAAGAAAAATTCAAAAAACGTGAACTTTGATATAAGTATGTTATGTTTCTATTTTTTACTTTTATTTTATTTTATCTTGTTATTTTATTTTACTTTTATCTTGTTTTGTTTTTATTTTATTTTATTTTATTTATCTTATCTTAATTTATTTTAATCTTATCTTATTATTCCATATATAAAAAATGAAAAAAGAAAGAAAAGAAAGTCAAGTATATTTGAAAATTGATCCTTCCCTCGTTCATGCAACGAAAATCATTCATATTTTTGTATTTTACTCTACTTTTGGGTCATGACATGAAAAAGGAAATGTATGGATAGTTGTATCACTATTGCACACATGGCAGTCATAGCAACACAACTCTCTTTGGAGGAGTGACAGAAGGCAACCTATTTCATGCTTTTGTCAATTTTTTCTTAAATGTTCAATCAGAAGATGAATAAAAAAGGAAAATGGCATGGTACTAAGGGTTGTTGATATAAGAAGGGGAGGAATCCATGAAAAGGGAAAAGACACCAACGATTCCCTTTCCACCCTCACCCAACGACATAGTTGCATCATATGTATGGGATGATTCACGGGCCTCGTCGTCGCTGGCCCAAACCTCTGATGTTGTTCACTAGCTTCGCCGCAAGCACATCCTAACTCTTGTAGATTCGCTCTCCTGCCTAGGGCTGGCTAAATTGTACTAAACTACATTGAACCATTAAAAATTGCATTAAACTAAAAAATAGTTTGTCTGAACTGCACTAAACTGAAAAACAGTTCAGATGAACTAAACTGAACTATTTTTTTTTCTAAAAAACTGAACTAAATTGAACTGAACTGCATTAAACTACACTGCACTATAATATGAACTAAACTATTATAAACTGAACTGTTTCATGAACTGCACTATTTTTGAATTGAGCTACACTACTTTTGAATTGAACTGCACTATTTTAGAACTAAACTGCATTATTTTTGAACTACACTATTTTTTAACTTAATTGCACTACTTTTGAACTTAACTACAGTATTTTTGAACCATTTTTGAACAAAATTGCTTTGTTTTTGAACCAAAATGTATTATTTTTTAATTGAATTGCACTAATTTTGAACCAAATGCACTATTTTAAACCAAATTATAATATTTTTGAACCAAGTTGCACTAATTTTGAACCGAACTACACCAATTTTGAACTGAATTACACTAATTTTGAATTGTATTGAAGACAAACAAGGTCATCCATTCCTCAACAAAACCAACATCATATGCATCATACTTCAATACACCAAAATCAAAGTATTAATACATCTTAATACATAGGTTCTCCCATAAACAACATCAAAATATTAATACATCTCAATACATATTCAATCATCTAAATTAATAGCACTTGAAGGTCACACTTCGTCTTGTGAGGTTATATCGACAAAAGAAAAATATTTCATCAGTTTTGAAAACTTAAAATAAACTTAAAATACCAACTACAAAGTATATAAATTTTTCATATAAACTGACCTTACTCAAATTCATCAAGCTCTTTAGGATCCTCGTGAAAAAGTATAGAGAAAGGTGTTCCTGATGAGTTCAAATTTTTGCCCTCATTTAATATTTAAATTTGGGGATTTAATTTAATTTTCTGTGCTTAAAGATTGATTTAATTAGGATTTGTGATTAATGGATTTATTGAGTAAGTTTGATAAAAGTGGCGTAAAAATTGATTTTAGTTGCATAAAATATTATTGGATATTCTAACGTTTGTTAATGCAGCTGGAATTTATTTTTGGTCAATTAATAATGTGATTTTGAAGTATTCAAAGTTACAAAATAAGTCCAAAATCAAGAAATTCTGGAAAAGAATAAATCAGGAGCTAAATGCACCCCCAGATTTTATTTGCACACTCCTCCCTCAAGTGGACCACAAA
>Ga0214544_1008999_pt1 | contig 16061 bp, 10 predicted proteins | sample CNSS3metaG_FD_160074 | JGI IMG/M metagenome (GOLD analysis project Ga0214544, IMG submission 160074) | Root nodule microbial communities from cowpea collected in UCLA plant growth center, Los Angeles, California, USA - CNSS3 | ecosystem: Host-associated > Plants > Roots > Nodule | place: USA...
TAATAATAAATATATATATATATATATATATATATATATATATATATATATATATATATATATATATATATATATATATTCCCTATAATCGATTAGATAATTGATTGATACAATAAGAATCGACTACGGAATCAGATCATTTAACCAATAAATTGTTTAGAAACAAATATAAGTCAAGATGTTATGGTATGTGAATCTAAAATTAGAAATATTATGGTAAAAAATCAACTTAGTCATGTAAATCTCTTCATTTTGATGAGATGTTCATCCCCAAATTTTTTACTTACTCGCTCACAAATCATTCGAAGTGAATAGCTATGAACCTCGTAAATTCGCACACCTAAATTTGTTTGCGCAATAAATCCGCGCAAACGAAGGAACCATAACTAAGACAGGTCGGATTATAACTCTGGCCGAGTCGAGTCAAGCCCAACTCGAACTAAGTTGAATTAAGTCTAATTCATACTAAGTTGAGTTAGATCCAATTCATGCTTGTCGCGAAGGAACGACGAACCGAAAAAGAAAACGGGTTTTAAAAAGAGATTTGGAGTCGCCACCATAGTTATTCTAGAAAACTATGGAAAACCATAAAGATAAGACAAGTCTGCGAAAAACCAGATTTTGGATTCGGGAGTCGATTACGCGTAGGGAAGGTGTTAGCACCCTACCACGCCCGCCCGAGGGCGGTACCTTTAATTAAAAATGCAAAGTTGATGTGATTTTCAAAATATTAATTTCCCCAAAAATAATAAGACAAAAATGCTAAAAAGAAACAAAGATATTTTTTTAATTTTTTAGGCCCGATAAGGATTGACCTTGGTCCTACGTATTCTCATTCAAAATGAGAAATCAGGGTTACGTAGTTCTTTGAAAGATATTTGAGAAAATGATTTGATTTTTTTGGAGGTGAACCTGACAAGGACTGGCCTTGCTCCTACATATCTCACGGTGGAGAATCAAGGATAACGTAGTTCTTAAAAAGCTTGTTTGTTTGAAAATGTTGATGTTTTTATATTTTGAAATTTTATATTTTTTTAGTATTTTTAAGTTACTTGAAAATATGTGTCACACGACGCGAGCGGTCGGACAGACACTAAAAGGGAAAGAAATCATTTTTTGAATTATTTGGGAGAAAGTGTCACGCGGTGCGAGCGACCGGACAGACACGATAAAAAAGAAAGAGAACTTTTTTTTATTTTTTTTCTATATTTTAATTTTTATGATTTTCAAATATATATATTTTTAGAATAAATAAAAAAATAAATTTGTAAAAAGATAAAATTATTTAAGAAGGATAAAGGTGGAAAACAAAAATATGATGGTGCATGAATAACATGGGAGGTGCATGAAGTTAATCAGGTATGTACAGTAAAAATGGGAGTGCGACAAGTGAAATATAAAACATGCCCAAAAATACAATAGAACATGCAAAGGGGTGGGGTCAGTAAACATAGAGGTGCATTGTATAAACCCAAATAGATCCAAAACACAAACTGAGAGGGGTGCAAAGATTGAAAGTGGGGGTGCCTGGAGTAGAAAGGTTGGCCAGCCCAAAGAAACTCGTGGGTGTGTAGAAAATTAATGTTGGTGTACGCGAGAAAAACCACAAAGACCTAATTTTTCTCTAATCCTAGTTAACTAAACCTCTCATTCAAACAACATATCCTTTCTCTCTGCCTCTTCCGAACTCGAGCAGCCACAGACGCATTGCGCCAGCCGACCAACGTCACCGCCATCACATCTGACCCATTCGAAGCCGTCGCCGCTACGGTGGTCATGATCGAGCTTACGCCGGCAGCGACACATCTTCTCTCGAGTAGCCACCGCTTTCGTCGACCCTCCACCTAGCCGCACCTCTAGAGCTCGCCACCACTCAAATGCGACGCTCGTGATCGAGACCGTCGTCGGCGCTATCGTCAGCGCCGTTGACGCGAAATGAGTGGGGCTTGTGATTTCACTTCTTCTCTAGTGAGCGAAACCTTCTCTCTTGTCACTATTGCACGAAAACCATGGGAACCCGTGGCCAAGATGCTTCTCTGCTCCAGCTCTGACCCATCGGCGGCCTTGCCGCCGGTGATACCTTCTCTTCCTCCCGCGTGAAAGGTGCGAGTGTTTGGTGTGCTATGAAAACGGTGGAGCAGTGGCTAACAATGGAGGATGGTGTAGGTAGAAGGGTGGATTGAAGGTGATACTTGTTGGTGACCGTGTGAGAGTGGTTGGTTCATGGTAGGATGAGAATTATGTGACAGTGATGAGGGTGTTGGAAAGTGTTAACGAAATCTGGTTTGTGAATGGGTTTGAGGTTGAAATGAAGACATGAATGTGGGTGTTTCCTTGGGTCTCTGTTTTGGTGGTTATTCAGGGGAATGCAAAGGTTTTGGTGTGCAATGAAGGTGCTGGAGTTTAGGGAAATGAATTAAGTCGAATGAAGGTGTAACGGTTGGTGTGTATATGCGGATCGTGTTTGGCGGAGGGGATGAGCGGATAATAGATTGCTGGAAAAGGTGAGCCTTGAACGAAGGTTGGCATGAGGTTGATGATGATTGTGTGATTTAAAACAGCAGAGGAGATTGGGTGCTCTTGCGAGCTTGTGGATCTTTGCTAACGGGAGAAAAGTGGAGGTAGTGAAGAATCGGTTGGGAATGAGAGTGGTTTAGATTCAGCGGGAGAAAGGTAGAGGTAATGAAGACTCGGTTGGGAATGAGAGTGTGGTGGCTTAGAAGGTATAGCTGGTTGTGTTATGTGTGTATAGACGGGGAGGATAGAGTGGCGTGACGATTCAATAGAGGAGATAATGGGGATTCAAGCAAATGCATATTCAATGAGCCAAATAAATGACAAGCAACACTCAATATATATGACTACATTATGTTCATTCTCAACCACAATGCACACAATGCAACTGCAACAGGTTCACACCAAACATTCAAGTATTCATATGCAGGGCTTACCTCTTGCAGTCCTCCTTGTTAACAACTCTTTCTTCCCTTGGCTCGCTTCCCCCTTGTGCTAGGAAGTTCTCCCTATCCGTTGGTCTCAGGTGCTGGGAGCTGTTTCTCTACATGTACTGTATTTTTTAAATTCTGTTCTCCTGCCCTTTGGCTTCCGCCTCCTTTTCTTCCTTTTTGTTCACGCAGAGAGGTAAAAGGGTGGGAAGTGGCGATTGCTTCCCCCTTGCCCAATCTGTAGAGCCACTTCAATCATCCCTCCCGATCAGTCACCATAACATCCTTTATTCACTGATGCAATTTCCTTTTTTGTATGGTAACTAGCAGCATCACAGCCGGTACACGTTCCAGGGTATCAATTAAGGAAAGTGTTAGGCAACTTAGGGCAGCACGCAACATGCAACTCAGGCAACAGAAAATTAATTGCTCTGCATCTTTCTTTTTTTTCTCTTTACTTTTTTTATATCTATTCTACTCTTTTTTTTTCTTTCCTTTTTTTTGTCAAATATGTTTTTCTTTTCATTTTTTTTAATCCATTTTTTTCTTTTTTTTTCTTTCTTTTTTTTTTAAAAAAAAGGTAATAAAATAAAATAAAATATAAATATGAAGAAAATTGAAAACAAAGAAAAAGAAAAAGAAGAAGAAGAAAAGAAAAGAAAAGATAAAATAAAAGAAATAAATAAAAATAAAATAAGATAAAAGCACATAATAAAGTCAAAGTAAAATAAGATAATAATAATAATAAATAAATGAATAAAAGAAAATACAATCCGGACGAAATTGGGTGTTGACAATGCTAAGTCGATTCAAGTCCTAAACCTTTGATTGAGTTAGGTGAAACCTAACTCTAGTCGAGAAGGACCGACACAACTACGGTTGAGTTTAACTAGGCATCCCAACTCGGGTTAGGCTTTGCCAAGTCAAGCAAGGCCCAACTCATGCTAAGTCAAGTCAAGTCCACCTCGGACCGAGTCGAGTCATTTCAAATTCTTTGACCTTGACAATAAGTCCAACTATGGTCAAGTTGAACTGAACCCAATTATAGCCAAGATAGATCAGATCCAGTTTTGGTCAAGTAGAATCATCCTCACCTAGGATCGAATCAAGTTAAGACAATGTTAGGTTTGGCTGAACTTAATTTGGTTTCGTTTAGCCTAATCTGACATGTTAGGTTGGGAATCTATGTAAAACATTTAGAAATCAATGTGTAATTTAAAATATTTTAAAGATTCATACTATTATGAAAATATTTAAAATTTAATTAAAATTCTATAGTAGGATCAAATCCATTCTAACCCTAATCATAATCCACTTTAAGGGGAGTTTTGGTACTTTGACTTTTTCAACCACAGACTTAAAGACAAATTGACATCTCTAATAAAAGGGTAATGTAATCAACTTGTCAAAATATATTAAATGTGTAAAATATTAAAATTGATTTATTAAAATAAAAGTAAAAGAGACTAAAATTTAAGACTAAAATTATATTAATTTAAAGATACAATAATCTGATTATAATTTATATATTTACAAATTAAACTTTTTTAACTGAGTAATTTAATACTATAAATAATAATTTTCTCGATTCATCCAATAAGAGACATTAATAATCTCTTTAAGGCCTAAAATAATTTTGAATTATGTAGGAAGGTGTGATGGTTTTTTATGAGGAACACTTCTTTCAATACAAAATCTTAAAAAATGAGTTTATAAGTATTTTTACTTATATCTTAATCATTTTACTCATGTCTATCTAAGGTGAGACTTCCAACTCACCTCGAACTTTTAACAAAAGTCAAAAATAGTTTTCATATTATATTTTTGTCCTTAAAAAACACATTTGGATTTAAAAAGTTAAAAGATGGGGGAAGTAGTGCTAGTTGGACCAGAGTTATTGGAACAAACTACAAAGAAGGTGAAAATGGTGAGAGATAGGATGCAGGCCTCTCAAAGTAGGCAGAAGGCCTATGCAGACCGAAGGAGGAGACTTTTGGAATTCACGGCTGAAGATCACGTGTTCTTGAGGGTGACCCGAACCACGGGTGTGGGAAGGTCTCTTCGCTCAAGGAAGCTTTCTCCTAAGTTTCTTGGTCCGTACCAAATCTCGAGGAGGATTGGGCATGTGGCTAATGAGATTGCTCTACCTCCTCAGTTAGCCAATCTTTATCCAGTATTCCATGTGTCACAATTGAGGAAGTATGTGTTTGACCCTTCTCATGTGTTAGAAGCCGAGGACGTACAGATCAGAGAGGATCTTACGGTGGAAGTACCATTCGTTGCTTTGGAGGATAATCGAGTTGAGGAACGTCGAGAAAAACCAGTCAGTCTTTTCAAAGTCATTTGGGACCGAAGGACATGTGACTCTACTTGGGAGCTAGAGGAGGATATGCGAGAGTCACATCCACATCTATTTTCTTGGTAAGTCTTAATTTTCAAGAACAAAAATTTTTGTTGTTGAGGAGATTGTAAGGCCCCTTTTTCTTTCTGCCTTATAAGTTTAGGGCTTGGTCTTTTAGTAGGCCTAAGGCCAGCCCACTTGGTGTCTTCAAGACCCTAACTGCCCTTTCAGTTTCCATTCTACATCCTAACCCCAAAAACAGTTCACTCATTCTCTCATTTCTCCTCCAACAGAGCTCTGTTAGGGTTTGGCTCTGACCCTTTTCAAGCTAGCTCAACCCCATTTCTACTCCACGTAAGTTGGTCTTCAACCCATATCCTCTCCTCTTTAGTCTTATTTTTGTGATTTTGACGGAGGTTCATCTTGGTAACCTCGTTTCCTATCTGTGCTAGTATTTTCCAACTCACGAATCTGCTCCTAGAGCTACTGTGCTCAACTGTTTGGGTGTCTGAGTCTTTTGCTAACTTTTTCCAGGTAAGGGAAGGTAGGGATTTTCACATTTTGTAATTTACTAATGTTTAGCTGCTGTTTATTGATTTAAAAAGCTTGATTGATGTTTATGCTTGCATGAGATTGAACTGGTTGTGGCCTAGTGTTGTTTTCTTGGTATTTTCTTGGCTGGTATATGCGAACAGTGGAGGAACCTGAGATTCTCGCCCAAGCGAGCAAGTCTTGCCTAAGCGAGAGTACCAAGAACCTTCGTTGGTTTTGGTTCACGTTGTCGCTCAGGCGAAGAGTTCACGTTTTGAGCGAGAAGCCATCTCGCTCAGGCGATGAGGTCTCGACTAAGCGAGAACACGCGAAAACCTCATTGTTCCACTGCTCGAGTTCTCGCCTAGGCGAAGGCAGCTCGCCTGAGTGAGAGGACCTCTCTCACTTGAGCGAGGGCTTATAGCCTGAGCGAGAACTGGGCAGAGACGTGTTTAGGTACTGGTTTCTCCTATGTTTTTGGTTGAGGGTCACATGTTTGTTTGAGATACTCTGTTAAAACACGAATTGGGTGAATATGAATGTGTTAAATGGTTTATGGGCTAGAATTAATGAGTTTGGTATGAAATATGATTGAATGGTCAATTATATATATATATTGGCATGAGAGTGGTATGCATGAGAACTCTATGGTTGGTTGGTGAAACATGGATAAGGTATGGGTAGGACGTAATTTCATTACCCTCTTGGTGGGAGCTCATGATGGTGTCTCATCTAATGGATGTAATTCCATGAACCTCGTGGTGAAAGTTCATGGTGGTGCATTATCTAATGGACGTAATTTCATGAACCTCGTGGTGAGAGTTCATGGTGGTGCCTAATCTAATGGACGTAATTCCATGAACCTTGTGGTGAGAGTTCATGGTGGTGCCTAATCTAATGGACGTAATTCCATGAACCTCTTGGTGAGAGTTCATGGTGGTACCTCATGTAAGGACGTAATTCCATGACCTTCTTAGTGAGCACTCATGGTGATGCCTCATGTAATATAAGTAATTCCACGAACCTCTTAGTAAGGTTTCATGATGGTGCCTCAGTATATCATTAAGTAAGGATTCAAGTAAGGATTGCATCCTGAAGCTCTAAAGAGTTAGTTAGTCTCACGTAGAACGTACTGACTCAAGTGGTGAGAGTAGTAGGAGGCCTTAGTCTTTGGCAGGATAATGGCCTTAGATGTTTGAAGGCTAACCTTGTGCGTGGTAGGGTGAAACCCATTGGCAATGGCTCTACAGAGTAGTAGAGGCTACCACAAGTGCAAGCATCCAATGAATCTGATTGATTATATGTATCCGGATAATTGAGTCTTAGAGTATTGCATCGTCTGTTATCACATGTTTGTTTGATTTATGTATCTTTGTCTTTTAAATTGTATGCAATTGTATGATAAAACTTTTTTCACTCTAGCTTACCCATTTTGTTTGTTTGCGTGTCTTGTGTGTGGTTTTCCCATTTTGCGATGATCATCAATTTATTGATGTGAGCAGATGTGAGAACTCCTTGTAGTCCTCAGGGTGATGGAAACTTCGTTGGGTAGCTTATCTTGGATCCCCTTGCTCCAAGTTTTCTTTTAACGCACTGTGGCCTATGTACCATCTTGCTCCTTGAGCATGTATTTTGAATACTGTTAAACTTTTATCTCTTTTTGTTAATGGCATCGTGGCACGCCTTAGTTTTCTTCTAAGTATTATGGACAATTGTAGGAAGTGATATTTCTATTCCATGATAATGCCTTTTTCATTAGTTTGTGTGATGTTTCATTTAAATAAGTTTCTTTATTAAATGGGACGATACACTTTCAAATTATATTAAATTATATTAAGTCAAAGATTATACAATCTCATTTATTAACTTCCGAATTACATAATCTAAAAAGAATAATAGTGGACATTTTTTTTATATGGGAGTGCAGGGAGAGTTTGTGGAGGTGGAAAAAGAAGCTTCCTTGTTTTAACATGTTCAAAAATTTCACATTAGTAAAGATTCCAAACGAAGCATAATTTATCAAATGCACTCCTCTTTTAACCTAAAAAGTCATCAAACTCTAAAGCATATGTAGAATATGATAATTGACTCTAGTTTGAAACAACCATTTATTAATTTTTTATTTAACTCTTTTTTCTAGGATAAAATTATGCAACCTAATTTGAGGGTAAAATAGTGGAATTTGAGATTCATAAAAACTCATGTTTTGCTCATTGATCATTTTCACTAAATTGTCTCCAATTAATATCAATTTAAAGTGCCATATGGTGCTATTAAATAGTAATGATTGGATAATGGAAAATCTATACGAAAACATATGAAATTTAAAATTGCTCATATTTGGATAAACTTTTGGGATGTAGAAAATGAGAAGTTGAGAATTTGGATTTGAGAGGTTGAAAATTGACATAAATTAAAATAAAGATTCATATTGAATTTATTGTGATTTGGTTCTATTCTAACTAAAGTCTATAAAATGATTTTCAAAAACCTAAGAAAGAATATTCAGTTTTTCAATGGTTTGTTCTTGACATATTGCCTACTTAAAAGTGTAGAATTTATTATGAACAACCACTCCTCTAAGATGAGATATTTACACGGTGCCCTAGCTTTTTAAGTTTCAGCCATGACACCCTGTTTACCCGGAACTACCCCTAGTTACCCTTATTATTAAAAAATCAGTTCTAAATTCTCTGGCCACATGTTTGCATGTACCTTCAGTAAATACCACTTTTACAAAATAACCAACCATTAGATAGTATCATCATTATGCCGAACCATTAGATAGTATCATCACTAATCAGGCGAAATCTGCTGCAGTAAACGGAAATCTCTCAACAAATTCTTTTGCATATTTCGTAAAATAATATTATAGGAGAAACTGTATATAAAATTTGCCCTAAAATTAATTAATTCAATTATACACTTCATAGTGTCTGGTATTAAGTTTCAGGGCACGCATAAATGGTAAAGGTGGACCAACAGTTTCCAGCTCTAGTTAACTAAGTCCAGAAACATAGATAGGAAAGAAAACATGCATAAATTTTTCCAACCGTACCAAGTTATGTTTACAGGACGGACCATATATGTGCATCAGGCATTAGCGCTAAGCGGTTCATTTGTCGTTCTTTTTTATCTCTTTCTTTCGCTTCCTTTCAGATTGAGGATCTTTGGCTTTTAAATCATTGGAGAACGTCCTCAACAAGCCAGATAGATGTTCATTCCTATGTGCTTAAACCAAAATACACAAAATAAAACACATAAACAAAACTCATTTTCGTTCTCTTGAAAAACATTCAAAGCTTATGAAACTAACCACAGAGTATCACGTCTTCCATATTTACAGATTTACGATTCGCATGCTGGGCAAACAGATGAAGATCCTTAGCCACACGCTCTGTTCACATAACAGTTTCTTCAATTTCATTATTTAAACTCAACACTCGCACATAATAAAACCTAAAATAATCTGTGGCGACCGATAAATATAAACAAAAGATATGTGCACTGCTATATTGATACACTCGTAAGGGACATTATGTCATACACGTTGCAATCACACCATTATAATATACGATGCCATTTAAGTTCACTCTAACAAGGTGCCGGCAGAAAGGGAATGTGCAATGAAACGACAATGATATTTGTTACCTGTATACTTGAAGGCTAAGTCCGCGATGCAAGTGACTACGACTTTTGAAACTGTCATGCCGTTTTGTTTTGCTGCATAATTGAATTGTCGTGCACGATAATTAGGAACTCGAATCTCAAACGAATAAAAAGTTGAAATACAAAGTAGAAGAAGAAGAAGAAGCATTGAACCTTGAGATTCAGTGATGGCAATTGCAGAGAGCCTGAATTTGTCTCTCAAGAGCTTCATTTCTGCGTCATTTTCCCCTTCGCTGTTCGTGTCCGCGTTCTCCATCGTCGATTTTGTTTTCGATGGAGGGAAACCGAATGGAGGGAATATGTTAATATTAATGGGCTCCTCTGAGACATGGGCCTCACTCCAAACGAGTTGGGCCTTACCAAAGTGACCCGATCCAACTAAGCTTTTAATTTTTTCTTGAGCGTTGAGTTGAAGCTTGAGTGACACTAACGTGAAGATCAATTATCGGTTCCAACTTCACATTGAACAAGTTGATCTCTTTCTAAGTTTTGATAGGCTTTGGTTTAAATATAATAATTTAGTAGCATGTACTTTGTTCAATTCAAGTAACAAGTTCTTCGCTAAGTGAATATTTTTCATTTGAGTGAACTCATGACCAAGAGAAAATGAAGTTTTATTGGAAAATATCACTTAAACAAGTAGACGTCACTCAAGTTATATACTCTTATCTTTATATACGTTTTAATTTTTTTAAATTGATTCATGCTTTAAACATTATTTAATCATAACATAAGGTTGCACTTTATATTTCAAATGTTGTACTTCATGAAGTATGATTATGTTTGAATAAATGTTATTGGATGAGATAAAATCAATGACATGATGATATGAGATGGTAATTAAAGAAGTAATATTATCCTGAGTATGTTGATAAATAAAATATTGTATGACTATAAATAAATAAATAAATAAATATATATATATATATATATATATATATATATATATATATATATTAAAATAACATGCAAAAGCCCTGTGGGTTAGGGTAAATCCATGGGCTTTCATCTTCAACATGCAAAATATATTATTATCTATGGGACAAGCCCAACAATCCCAATGGGTCCGACGACCAATAGGTCTGACAACCTGGACAAGCTTGAAGACCCGAACAAGCCCGAAGACCTGGATAGGCCTAACGACTCGAACGAGGAAGACTATTCGGACGAGCCCAATGATCCGGACGGGCCCGACGATCTAGACATGTCCGACGACCCAAACGATCCCGACGATCTAGACGGGCCCGATGACCCGGACGAGCCCGACGACCCGGACGAGCCCGACGACCCGGACGGGCCCTTCCAAACCGTCGGACCCGACGATCCAGACGTCCCCGACGATCATGATGACTTGGACGATCTCGACGACTCGGACAGGTCTGATGACCCGAACGTGCAAGACAACGCGGACGGGCCCGATGACCTAGACGACCCCGACGATCCGAACTAGCCCGATGAACCAGACGGGTTGACGACCCGAACAGACCCAACGACACGAACGGGCCCGATGACACAGATGGACCCGACAGTTTCAAAGGGCCCGTCCGGGTTGTCGGGCCTGTCCTTGTCGTTCAGCTCGTCTAGGTCGTTGGGCTTGTCCGGGTCATCCAACGTGTCCAAGTTGTGAGGCATGTCCGGGTCCTCGGGGCTTCTAGGTCCTCTGGCTCGTCTGGTCATCGGGCCCATCCGAGTCGTCGGACCCGTCCGGGTCGTCGGGCCCGTCTGGGTCATCGGACCCGTCCGAGTATTTAGACCCGTTCAAGTATTCGGCCCTGTCCGGGTATTCGACCCAGCCTGTCTGGGTTTCCCAGTCGGTGCAGCTCGGGTGGGTCGTCAGGTCTAACCAATCTGGTTGGTAGTTGGGTTAGTCCGACCCATCTGGATTGTCGAGCATGTTTCCAAATTTATCATGAATCCAAAACATAATTAAACCTAAAATAAATATCGTTAAAATTAAATTTTACCTCACAATAAATTAATTTTTTTTCAAACAAGAAATTGAAATGTAAGGTATTTTAATTTCCTTATCCAAACAAGTTATTTAAAAATGAATGAAATTTAATTACAAGCAATTCAAATACAAAGCATTTCAATTTCTAAGCATTGTTGAAATGCTCCATCCAAACACAAGGTTAAGGTAATTGAATTACCTTAAGATAACAAATTTTAGAAATATATATGATAGATCTTAAATCTCATTCATCATCATCGTGAGCGTGGGATGGTGGAACGAAGATAGTGATATGCGAGAAAGAATGAATTGCGAGAAGTAAGAAAACATGAAAAAGTGTTTAGGATAAAGGAATATTAAGAACTGAAATAGACTTTTTATTTAATTTCATAATAGAATAAAAGGGTACAAAGATATTTATAGGAAAAGGAATAAAACAAAAGCGAATGGTAAAAGTAGAGAAAAACAAACACGTGGTGCTAGGCAAGAGAAAGAACCAGTGGATGAGATTCTAGATAGATTGAGGGTCTTTTAGGTTCTGAGACCCCCCCTCAAGCCGAATATAGATGTATGGCTGTCGAGCTTGGCATTAAGTTTAGAGAAAAGGCCCGGTGGTAGAGCGTTCGTCAAATGTCCGCAAGTTTGTGATTCGTAGGGACATGATGTAATTTAACTAATCCTTGCTATATATTCTCACGTACAGTGTGACAATCTATATCCACATGCTTTGTTCATTCATGGAAAACGGGATTTGTAGCAATTTTGATGGCAGACGCATTATCACAATAGATGACAGCGGGTGAATTGCTTTTGATTTGAATGGCTTGTAAGAGGTGACTTAACCATTGAATTTCATAGACATTATGAGCAAGGACCTTATATTCTGCCTCTAAGGAGCTTCTTGAAATGGTGGCTTGCTTTTTAGACTTCCATCTTATAGGAGATTCTCTAAGATATATGATGTACCATGTAACAGATCTCCGTGAATCCACACAGCTTGCCCAAACCGAGTCGTTGTATCCACGTAGTTGAATGTCGCTATCAGCAGAAAGAAAAATCCATTGCCCAATTGATATGAATCGTGATTCACATCACTAATGGTTTGTTTTAAATACCTCAACACACGAAAAGTTGCTTGAAGGTGGTCTTTAGTGGGAGCTGCAACGTACTGACCAAGATGACTAACAACATATGTGATATTAGGTGTTGTATTGGTTAAATACACAAGCTTCCCTATTAGTCTTCAATAGGATGTTGGATCATCAAGGAGATCCCATTCTGCCTGCATCTTGATAGAAAAGTTAATAGGTGTACCAATACACTACAAAAAAATGGATGATTAATGGAGGTTTTTTTTTTTCAATTTGCGGAGGTTTTTACCCTCTACAAATTAATTTGCGGGGGTTTTCTAAACCTCCACAGTTAGAATTGCCACAACTTATTTATAGAGGTTTTTGTTAACCCCTGGTATCATAGTTATACTGCGGAAGTTTTTTAATAGGGGGTTTTAACCTCTTCTATTAGTGATATTATTTTGTGGAGGTTTGAAACCTCCTTTATTTAATCACCCACTGCATTTATAATTTCTTAATTTAATGGAATCTGTTTTTCTAATAAGAAATAAATAAAATATATAAATTTATAAAATACACAAAAATTTAACCAAAATTAATTTTATTGATGATTTAAGATAAAGTTTATTCATTGTCAATTACAATATAAATATAAAAAATATATATAATGTTGAAAAATGAATTCCCTAGCTGGACTCTTGAATCTTCTTGCAGACAAAAGGGATTTTTTTCAACATGCAACCCCAACTTTATGAGCAACCCTTCCCAGTAAAATATCCTTGATGCATTGAGTAACTAAGATGGCTTAGCAAGTGAGGTTATCACCAGGAGCAACACCAAGCTTTGAACAGTATTGTGTGTAGTAATCAACACGAGCTTGAACAATATCAGGGTTTCCTCCATCACATTCAACTTGCCCTTTCATATCAAAACTAATGCTTTCCTCTGCTGCTCCAAAGTTGTAGTTCCATCTCAGTTAAATCGGTTCACGCCCATAGTACTCCAATGATTTAATAGAGAAAATTAAAAGATAAATCTTCTTCAGATTTTCACATAAAGATATGCATAAGTTGCAAGATCTCTAACCTCTTTATCATTATGTACTCTTCATAACTGCAAAAATAAGACATGCATAAAGATTAAAATAAGAAATGATCATTAAAATAAGAAACTGCAAAAAGATTTAATATTTGTTAAGGAGCTGCCTTACTTCGTCATTGGTAACATTCTCGTCAAAAACAACATCAAAACAGAACTTATGCTTCTCCACATAAGCTGTCAAATCCACCTTTTACATGACAAGAACAAACAATTAGATCTTTAAACAGTTAGTAAGAACAAGAATAGCAAACTAAAGTAAAGTTAATAATTAGTAATAAATAATTTGACCTTTGAACTGATATAATAATAAATGGTAAAATAATAACTAGTGTTTCAATTCGACATAAACAAACCTTTTAGTTTCGGTTCATGGACTGTCAAATATGCATTGTCATATGCAGTTACAATGTCATCCTCTTAGCAAGCTCCTTACTTAAAAGTCTTTTGCATACCTAGGACATGCATTGGAAGGAAATTCCTAAAATAAAAAACAATGAAAATTACAAATTTCCCTTAAATGTTATTGAATCCATAATTAAAATCACGTTAACTTAAGGATGAAAAGTTCAAAATGCTTTTGGGAGCTAATATGAAGCAATTAATAATGAAACATGCATTTTACTCATAAGTTTCTTTTCCAAATGATGGTTTTTAGTGTGTTGTTCAAATAGTTTGGAAAAAATGGTGATAACAGAGAGAAGTGGTAGTCATGTTATTAGGTGTGATACTAAAATATCAAAAGAACAAAAAATCTAATTCAAAAGTCATTGCTCACTTATTACAATGGCAACATAAGAAAACGATAACTTTACATGTTTTAAAGTGCAGAGAAGAAGCTACTGATAAATGTATTAGTGATCCCATGATGGCTAATATCTCAAAAGCTACAATGCATCACCCCTCTAAGTCCATCATGTTGGTGGTGCTTGTGCAATAATGAAAAGTGGATTTAACCTATTTAGCCTACTTAACCACCATGTTTAATCTTTGTAATGCATAAAAAAAAAGTGGTAGAGAAACAACATTGCACCTTGTCACTCCTCTGTACATTGATGCACCCCTTGAAAACCCAGTACTCTTTCTGCAAAGCAATCACCAACATCATCATTAAACAATAAAAATTATTGATAACTTTTATCATAATAATATTGATACTAATGTGTTCACCTTCTCAAGTGGGCCACATACTCATGCCTGCTCATATTCTTCATTTCCTCAAGTTTAGTTTGGTAATTTTCTAGCTGCCAAATATAAAAGAAAATGAGACTCCTAGGAGTACAAGATTATGAGCCAGAAATGCCATCTTTTGTAACATACTGGGAAGTTTGTGTGTGTTGAAGGTCCCCAATAAATACTTAAGAGCTACAAGATCATATGCTCTTGCAGCTTTCTCTTCTATATCATAACCACCTTCAGTTCACAAAGAAAATTCACCACTCATCAAATTAGCATTTAGAAAAAAAAACAAGAACATTAAAAAAATAGAAGTAAACCAACCTTGTGACACCTCTATACTAAGAAGTTCTCTGGCCTAATGTGTCAATCACTAAACCTGCGCCAACATTATTATAGAAATTAATGTTACAATTCACAATATAGAAACATTGGAGCTCTGTAGTGGAAACTATATTACTAGAATGACTATCTGTTGAACAAAGACTATAATGTTTATTGACTGTGTGCCGACTACATTATTCATAGTTGCTGTTGTACTGAAAATTACAGTTATATTACTGGAATGGATAGTTGTTATTTGAGAAAGACTAGAAAGTTTGGACTAAAGTTCTATCCCCCATCCTACCATTCATAAATACTTCAGTATCCCAATCATAACACAAAACTAGTGCTTTTATATTTTGCATACTACATATGAACTCTTGTCCTGGTTTTAAATCAGAAATTCAGCAACACAATAAGTATGACAAAATATAACAGGAAAACGGGCCCCTTTAAAATTTGATCCATTATGACAAGGATCATCTTTCAAATAAAAGAATAATTTAAAAACAAGTAGATAATTAAAAAGACAGAAAAAAGAGATTACTTTATCCAACAAACGTGCAGTTGTCTCAGGAGGTGGACATTTGATCTCATACTTCACGCATGCATCCTTCAAATATTGATTAGCTTCCTCACTCGACAAGTCTTTGGGAATACTGAGGCTTGCCATCTTCTCTAATTCTTCAATCATTTCAATTCTTCTGTAACAATTAAAAACAAAACCTATCATCCAAAAGTAGATCTGGTCCTAATGTAAGAAATGATTTTAGATTTGGTCTTAAAGATTTCTTGGACCTCTGGATTAAGCATCAAATCCAATTTTAATTGCAATTTACTGAGTAAATTGTACAATCATGGACGAGGCTCTTCTAACTTGAGAAGCAATTTTAATTATTGAATAGATTAATTGTTTAGATTAATACACATTATTGTTATTTTTTATTCAAAGT
>Ga0214544_1009001_pt1 | contig 16059 bp, 9 predicted proteins | sample CNSS3metaG_FD_160074 | JGI IMG/M metagenome (GOLD analysis project Ga0214544, IMG submission 160074) | Root nodule microbial communities from cowpea collected in UCLA plant growth center, Los Angeles, California, USA - CNSS3 | ecosystem: Host-associated > Plants > Roots > Nodule | place: USA...
TTAACAAATATATATTTTTGTAATATTTCATGAACAATTACATAGATGCAAACTACATATATGAATATGAAGTTATGTTATTATTAATGTTCTCTCAAGGATAATCTTATGGAAAAAAAAATTAATTCCATATCTTTTTATCAAATAATAATTATTTAGTATAGTAGTCGGGGCGTCACACAATACCAATGAGACTTGAGCTCAACCCATACAAAGGATTAACATTATTTCCAACCCAAAAATCTTAAGGCAATGGGTTTATAGATCTTCATCCTTATATGGTGCTCAACTTTTTCATTTTTATTCAATATGAGACTTAGACTCACACTTGAATTTCCAACAATAATTAAGTACGTGATATAATGAAAAGTACTTTCAAGATCTAATAATATTTTTCAAATATCAAATTAGTCAAATTGTTAATAGATAATGAAAATTGTTTTAACAAAACAAAATTCCTTCAAATAAAGAAAAAATTAAGAATCAAAAGAATAAAAAATATTTGAAATTGAGTTTATGCAATTGAACATTAGAAATTGACTGTCAAACATTTTTATGTGAAAAAAAAAATAAAATCATAATAACGGAGTAGAAATGTTCAAATAATTAATGGTTACACATCGAGGATATATTCTAAATCAAATATCTCATGCTTATACACAGGGGATATATTACTCATGGAATGGTACAACTTCTCCAACACACATAAACGCACACAACTATTCAAATATAAAGCTTCAATCACCAAAATAGACAATTGAAGTAAACAATTAATACAACATGGTATTGAAAAAATATAATAGGAAAGACCCCAACTATTACTTCGCGATTAACCACAAATATACAATTTGTAATAATAGTTTGGGAAACAATTTAATTGACCCAACGATCATGGTTTAGCTTCACAAAGTGATGAACATATTAGTAGCACGACTGTTGAAATAGATCAAGATAAGTAAATATGGAAAAACAAGAAAATAACACCATATGGTAGCTCAATTCCTTGCTAGATTGTATGTTCACCAATAACCATTACGTCACAAAAATCACAATATGAACAAACACCAATGAACCACAAGCAATCAAAATGCATAAAACCACAAAATTCATAACCAATCGAACTTCTTAAAACCATTAAATCCACACAATGACCAATTTCTTAAAACCATTAAATCAACCCAAGCAGGACAACTTTACAATGGGTGAACAGATAAACCCTTAGCAAAAATGGAGAAAAAGTTACCCCTTTGTGTCTGCTTCTTTGTGGGATGGTTGTTCGGTGGCTTTCACGCTTCTTACAAGTGCGATTCTTTGGTGTTTGCAATTGATGTGGAGTTCGTCGACTGAACGAAGTGGAGGAGAAAGTAGAAAGGGGTTTGTGGATTTCTCACAGTGGAGGGGAAAAGGATCTATTTCGTGGGTGCATCGCAAATGGGGTTCAGGTTCCTAAATTCAAGGATCTATTTCGTGGGTGCACAGTAAATGTGGGTGGGGTTCGTAAATTGAAGGTTCAGGGTTTGGGAAATTTTGAAAATTAAAAGGAGAAAGGGGTTTGAGGGAAGTGTTCTGTTTCATAGTGGGTGAAAAGAAAATGGGGGTGGGTTCACACACGCGCGAGTGACAAAATGCAGCTTCCACATAATGACTTCAGCTTTTAATTAAATTAAAAAAAAAATAGAATGTGTCAAGACAACTAAGATGGTAAGAGAAGTGGTAAAAAAAAGTAGTCAGTTGATCATTTTCCAACTTCTAAATATCCTCCGTGAAAAGACCCACTTGTCATCGTGGGGTACACTATTGCATGTGACTTCATCCTTCACCCTTGTTGTGCCAAGCTACTAATGGTCCTCAATGATAGTGAGTTTGCACGCCTCACTTCCCTCATTTGCAACACTAGGGAGTGTACGTATTCGACAAATTTGAAGAGTTTAACCATGGGTGGCTTTTACGTTACTACATGAGTTTAACCTAATGCCCACATTTTATCTTCGTCCTTCACACCCCACAAAAATTGAAAAAGTTGTGTTTTTTGAGAGAGCCCGTGCGTGAGTGTGTATGTTGCAAAGTGGTGGTGGGTGTTGTTTGAAATCATAGGTTGGTTAGAACACAACCAATGTTTTGGAGAAAACTCTATAAAAGAAGTAGAGGCAATAATGTGTTGTGATGTTAACCAATGCTTTCTGAATTGACTATTTCGGAATTGGTTTTATAATGTATTTCAGATTGGTCTTGAAGTCACCTTTGTTATGCAAAACCATTATCACCACAAGAAAAATATTTAAATAACAACTAATTTTAGAGATCAAATATAATTGATCACTATAGCAACAATTTAGATACTAATTTATAAACTAAAAATTATTGGTATGTAAAATAGTCACTATTATGAATAAAAAATATAATTAGTGACCAATTATACTTTAAATTAGTCATTAACATTAACAACTAAGGTTTTGAATACCAAAGGAATGAGTGTCTAAATTGGTCACTAGACTAATTTTTTTATTAATAATTGGTCACTTTATAATTAGTAATCAATTTAGAGTTTAATTTACAAATTAACTATAATTTTTTTATTCATGATAGTGACTATTTTAGAGATCAATAATTTGTAATTTATAAATTAATATCTAAATTAGTCACTATAGTGACCAATTATTTTTTGTCACTAAAATTGGTTGCTATTTAAGGATTTTCTTGTAATGATTCCCGAACATTGTTTAAAACAAAAGCCTTTTCATATCTTCACATTTTTATGTCTTTATATATATATATATATATATATATATATATATATATATATATATATATATATATATATATAAAATAATAATAATAATAATAATAGGAAGATAAGGTTTTGGTGTAGATGTCATAGAATTGAGTGTTAATACATGAAAGATCATTGTATGCACACCAAAACATATTTTGAAAAGAAGTAGATGTTCGAGGTAGTTTCCCATCAAAGTCGCATGCTTTGCGATGATTTTACATAAGTTCCAGGTTGTTTTACATATCTTAAAAAAATGGCCTATGACCACTTCAAAAGCAAAGTCTTGAAAACTTCGTATGACTTGTTTATAAGTCTTTAAAGAAAATGAAGGCGTTAAAAGTTATGACGACTACAATGTTAATATTTTGTACTTAATTTGTCATGACTCCTAATGAGTTGACATTTTCTATTTTGTATTGAAGGCATGACTCTAAATGACTCTAGTACAAAATAGGTTAAATTATTCCTTTGGTCCCCATTTTCGTAGCAAAATATCAATTTGGTCCCTCAATTTTTTTTATCTCAATTTGGTCCCTATTTTGGGAAATTTGATGTCATCAAGTCCTTTCCGTTAGTGGTGTAGTAACGCTTTTAAATGGGGTGCCACGTGTCAGTTTCTGGATTTTTTGAAATAGAATTAATCTTGTTAAAAATATTTACTTGAAATATCAATTTTGATAGAAATATTTGTGCACATTTATACAGAAATTAAATTTGGTTTAAATTTGGACAGGGACAAAATTACACAATTTTTACAAAAATTGGGACTAAATTGAGACAAAAATTAAAATACTGGAACCAAATTGAGAATAGGGAAATGACACCTAGCATAATAGTGACACGTGGCACTATCACTACCACATGGCACGATGTCAGCTTGACACGTGGCAAATTTTTAATATTTTTAAAAAATTCAAAAAAAATAAATAAAAATTCAAAAAATCCAGAAACTGACACGTGGCACCCCATTTAACACTGTTACTACACCACTAACGGAAAGGACTTGATTGCATCAAATTTCCCAAAATAGGAACCAAATTGAGATAAAAGAAATTGAGGGACCAAATTGATATTTTGCTACAAAAATGGGGACCAAGAGAATAATTTAACCTACAAAATATTAACATTTAAGTAATGACTCTTCATTACTTCACCTTTTCAGAAATTAATACCACACTAAAGTCGTCATGACTCCTAATGACTTCACTTTTTCAAATATTCATGGAGAAGTTGTGCGTAGTCATAATGACTTTGCTTTTGAATTCGTCATGAGTCCATAGACTTACCTTGTGACCACTATTTGTTTTTTACTTTCCCATTTCGTAATATTTGCACAAATTTGCCCTAAATATGTAATAAAACCTAGGTTCCATTATGCTCTCTGATGTTATATATGCAAGTTATAGTGTCCCTCTGTAACATCCCTACTAGAAATTACTTCATTAAAATAAATAAATAAGAAAAGAACATCAAACGCCAAACTTATATTACTCCAATGTGGGAAAAATTCAAAATATAATTCTTTGCGCCATAATTTAAACAAACTTAGAGTAATAAACTTATTACAATTTTGTAACATTTCTGATAAATAATAAAAACATAACAAAAATCCCTAGCTCCAACCCAAGTTAGCCCCTCTCTCCGTCTCAAGCATTAGCAGCATTACTTGCATTATCAACTACTCCCGTGTAAATAATTACACGATCACTACTCCCGTGTAAATAATTACACGATCATCGCCATGCACAAACAGAAAGGGTGAGCTTAATAATAAAAGGAACACAACAATTAAATAATATAAATACACCCAGTTATATTATTAAAGTTAAACCTTGGCCAAGTTCTTAATACTCTAAGGCTTTTCAACCTTCAATTCACACAACACAGTTAGCCATGGACTCATGATTTATAATGCTCACACAAACCTGCCCGCTCGTGGTCCTGCCTCTACGAACCTCCCCGCTTGTAGTCCTACTCTACGGACCTACCTGCCCGTAGTCCAACACATGTGACCCACCAACTACGTACCTCCCCCGCACGCAGCATCTCTCAAATGTGAGCACGGAACATACAAACCTACATCGCTCGTATCCCCACATGAGAGTATCTAAGTATGAACCTCCCCGCTCATGCCATCACATGTTAACCACCACCCATGAACCTACCCGCTCATGGCACAACATCTCCTGATCCACGTCCGCATCAAGGCATACAAACAACGCACACAAACTACACTATATTCGCTTAGGCTAGAAGCCTTAGCTTGAGCGACCGGGCTTGTCTCGCTTAAGCTAAACTTTCTCGCCTGAGCGAGTGTGCTCCAATGGCTCGCTGCGAAGCCTCGCTTAGGGGAGCTCTTCTCGCCTGGGCGAGATCGCCCTTCGCTTAAAACCAAAACTCTCACCTAGGCGGCGAGTTGAGCAAAAACACAAGTCATGCACGAGTTCTCGCTTAAGTGAGAACCTCTCGCTTGAGTGAGATGCTCAAACCAAAGCCTCACAACCCTCGATTTCTCGCTTAGGCGAGATGCACTCGCCTGAGCGAGATAACATGTCGCCCAAAACCTGAGCACTCCGACTGAGCGAGTGGCTCGAGCAGAATCAGGGTCAAGACTCTGCTACTTTCGCCTAGGCGAGCCTTGCTCGCTTGGGTGAGAATATCATATGTCTTCCCTGTTCTCACATGCAAATACAAGAAAACCATGCCAAATCATGTTTCAGACATTATCAAGCAATTCCAGAACATCAGTATTTATCATGAACGTGTTTTCAACCCAATTTCACCATCACAATTTGAGATTGATTAACAGCATCCATATCATGCAAGGACCCCAATTTATTCATACCCAAACATATAATAGGCTTTTCCCACATTGTCAGAACAACAATACTCACATCATATTTACACAAGCCTGAAAATTCCATGTCAATCAAGCATAAAATTATGAGACAAGAGCTCTCAAACATAAGCATAACCACAGACACTAAAATAGCTCTCCTTACCTAAAATTCCTTGTTCCAATTGGTCCTTTAACCTTAGCTTTGTGCTACCCAAGGGCCTACCTAAAATTCCTTGTTCCAATTGGTCCTTTAACCTTAGCTTTGTGCTACCCAAGGGCCCTTCTTTGCTCAGCATAATTACCCTTCAAAGGCCATTATGGACTGTTTTTCCCAGCCTCCGTTGGAGGCCCATTGTCTCTAGGATTTTCCCACCCTTTCACATTCAGACCACACTTATATTTAGAAAAATAAAGAGGCTAATTTCATTCTCAGCAAGGGTTGAACCCACAACCACTCAATCACAAAGTAAGTGCACAACCAATTCAACCAAGTCATGTTTCGTGACAATTCCTAAAATTTTAGGATTACATTACCACTTCTCACATTCAATCATAACCTTAAAATAATGCACATAATAAAAATATCCTACAATTGGCATACAAAGGACTTGAACCCAAGTCCTCTCACACAATTAAATACCCTTAATCACTTGAGCTAGTACTTTTCCACATCATAACAATTAACATTAAATGCCATAAAGGCTCCTATTACCTATATTTATTAAATAATTATTTAATTAATTATTTAAATTTCTCGGGTCTTACATTTCCCCCACCTCAAAAGATTTTTTTCCTCGAAAATTGGACTTACCGGGAAACAAGTGTGGGTAGGATTGCCTCATGCGATTTTCCATCTCCCAAGTCATCTCTTGAGTAATCTCATCCCAGAGGACTTTCATCGTCTGGATCTCCTTTCCTTGCAGCTTCTTCACTTGAGAGTCCAAAATCCTCACTAATTCTGTGTTCACAGTCAGATCCTCCCTAATCTGAATGCCATCTGATTTCAGCATATGTAAGGGATCCGCTACATATTTCCTTAACTGGGAAACATGAAATACGTTGTGCAGGTTTGCTAGATGCGGTGGCAAGGCAATTTCATACGCTGTCGTACCTATCCTCCTCAAAATTTGATATGGTCCAATAAACCTTGGAGTTAACTTCCTTAATTTGATGGCTCTTCCAATGCCAACAGTCGACGTAACTTTGAGGAACACATGATCTCCTGCCTCAAATTTCAAAGGCTGCCTCCTCTTATCTGCATAGGACTTTTGCCTACTCTGAGTCACCCTCATTCTGTCCTGAATGTCATTGAATTTCTTAGAAATCTGCTGTAAGAACTCTGGACCCAATACAAGTGATTCGTCATCTTGGTTCCAACAAAGTGGTGTTCTGCATCGTCGTCCATACAAGGTCTCATATGACGCCATACCAATACTAGAGTGATAGCTGCTATTGTATGTAAATTCCACCAAAGAAAACATGTTACTCCAACTACCCATGTGATCCAGTACACATGCTCACAACAGATCTTCCAATGACTGGATCGTCCTCTCAGACTGCCCATCTATCTGAGGATGATACGCATAACTCATCCGCAACTGAGTCCCTAAAGCTGCTTGTAGCGACTGCCAAAAACGAGAAGTAAATCTCATATCTTTATCAGATATGATGCTAGTTGGCACTCCATGTAATCTGACCACTTCTCTAACATATAACTCAGCCAGCTTCTCCATTGACATCTTCTGATTAAATGCCAAGAAATGGGCACACTTAGTCAACCTGTCTACAATCACCCAGATCGAATCATTCCCCTTAACTGATCTCGGCAGATGAGTCACGAAATCCATGGCGATATTATCCCATTTCCACTTCGGGATATGCAGCGGCTGTAGTGTGTCACCTGGCCTCTGGTGTTCAATATTATCCTTCTGACACACCAAGCATGATGCCACAAAGTCGGCGACATCAATTTTCATTTCGTTCCATCAGAATGATTATTTCAGATCCTTATACATCTTATTTATACCTAGATGTATGCTAAGACAGCTTTTATACCCCTCTTCTAGAATCTGTTTCCTCAACCTCCAATTTCCAGGTACACATACTCTATCATTGAATCGTAGAATGCCATCTGACCCCATCCGATAACCTTTCCCCTTCTCAGTACCCAACCAACTCACAAACTACTGTAATTCAACATCACTCTTCTACCCATCTCGGATCGTCTCTAAGGTATCGCTAATCAAAGTTAGTGCACTGCACGGAATAGAATCCTATCCCAATTATATACCCAAATTCATATCCCTTAGCTTCTCCATCAACTCCAACTCTTTCACCATCATCGTTGACATGTGCATCCTTTTTCGACTCAAGGCGTCTGCCACCACATTCGCCTTACCTGGATGGTAAAGTAACTCGAAGTCATAATCCTTGAGATACTTCATCCCCCGTCTCTACCTCATATTCAACTCCTTCTGATCAAACAAGTATTTCAGGGTTTTGTGATCGCTGAAAACCTGGAACTGGGAGCCATACAAGTAGTGCCTCCAAGTCTTAAGAGCGAACACTACCACAATCAACTCTAGATCATGGGTAGGGTTGTTCTTCTCGTGCACTTTTAATTGCCTTGAGGCATAGCCTACTGGCCTTTTCTCCTGCATCAGTACACACCCCAAACCTTGATAAGACGCGTCGCAATACACCTCAAATCTCTTGCTTGTGTCTGGTATAGCTAGTACCAGAGCTGTTGTCAATCTCTTCTTCATCTCCTCAAAGCACTCATCACATTTCTTTGTCCAGGAGAATGATTGATCTTTTCTAGTTAGTTGGGTCAAAGGACTCACAATTTTAGAGAACCCCTCCACAATGGCTCCATGGCATCACCTCTTACCAATAATGCCATCAACCTTAGAAAAAACACCACCATGGCTCCATCACCCTCTTCCAAGAGGGACCCATTATGTTTCCAAGTATGAAATCCCTACAACCAATTGAATCCTTTACCATCTCTCACTACTATCTTTCCACGTGCCATGTAAAACCACCATCTTAACACAAAGTTGTCATAAGAAGAAAAATACCTTGAAGATTTGAATGGATTTCATGGATATTGTTCTAGCCAAAAGGTTCAAAATTTGATTAGTTAGAGCACTCCAAATGTCTTCCTCCTTTTCCTTCGAGTTCCTCCTTTATGTCTATCTTATGACCTCTTGAATTCTTCTCATATTCAATGCTCATCAAATTTCTCCATTTAATTCATGTCTCTTGTCATGTCTTGAGCAGTTACTTGAGTTATGAGATTTAATCTCCTCATTTACTATCTCATACTTTTGACCTAGTGATCCTCTGATATTGGTTCTAACAATTAGATCAGCCTTTTGACATATCCGATCGACCTTTAGACAATTAAAGACCAGATCGACCTCTAGGCAATTAAAGACCAGATTAGCCCTAACACTACATAGCCCCCAACCTTAGCTTTTATAGATCTTAAGGCTAAAAAAATATTTAACATGTCAAACAAGTAGATTGGCCTTTTGGCATTTAAAGACCAAATTGTCCTTGTGGTAGCCAAAGACCAGATCGACCTCTAGGCAGTTAAAGACCAGATCGACCTTTGGGCAGTTAATGACCAGATCGTCCCTAACACTACAAAGCCCCAAACCTTTGGTCTGAAAGATTAAAAAGGCTATAAAATGTGAAGAAACGACTCCTTTATCAATTGATGTTGGGGCTAATGATGTGATCAGTATTTTGGCCTATCACCAGATAACACCCTTCAAAAAATGTTGAGAACTCCCTCTTTATTGTCTTTATTTCTTGTCTCTCTAGTTCCTTAATGCCACCTCTTTCATGATAATTAATATTGATTCTAATAAATGGGATCGGCTACTAACCCATCTGTTTAGAAAGATGGGCCATTATACCTATCTAAATAATGAGATCATCCATTGGACCTAATGATGTGATCAATCATTGGACTTATCCAATTAATGATGTGATCGGTCATTGGACCAATCCAACTAATGATGTGATTGGTCATTAGACCTATCCAACTAATGATATGGTCAGTATTTGGCCTATAACACCCTTCACAAAACGTTGTATATTATTTTACTTTCTAAGTGTTACTTCTGATGTCCAAGTATGTGGTTTGTGTAAATATTACCATTGCTTTTTTTGAATAGGCACCTTGATCAATTGGCGATCGATGTAAAATTATATTTAGATAGTGAAGACTTACCTTAATTATATATATACACACACATTGGTCTCAACTCTTAAATAATATAGAACTAATAGATGTAACGAAATAGTTGCGATACGAAATTCGATTATGGGAAAACTAAATTTTCAACTGTGTTTGATACTTTCTATGATAAAACCTATTTGGAATTCAGTATGACTTTGTAATTTTCTTTTCATCGTCCTCTCCTAAAAGAGAAGAAAATTTAATAGTTGTGGGTCGAAATTTAGAATTCAGTAACGTTTTGTATTTTCTTTTTGATAAAACCTATTTAGAATTCAGTATGGTTTTGTATTTTCTTTTTGAATTTTGACCTTTTTATGATATTTTGGGGTTGAATCACTACCGAAATTTGGTTTCTCGGAGCAAATTTCAGAAAGAAGCTTTTATTTTTCATTTTCTTTTTATTTCCGCTAATTATAAATACAAGTGAAAATTTGACTTAGAAAATAAATTTATACATTAAAGGCTTATTTCCAAAAAGAAGTTAACTATAGATCTATTTGGGTAAATATTTTCTAAAATAACATTATTTAAGGGGAAAAATCTAATATTCAGATTTAAAAATCAAAACTCAAGATTAAAAGATACACTTAAAGCCATGATGATACTACAATAACTGTCATTGTCATCATGTGGTGGTGGTGTCGGCGTATATATAAAAGTAATATTGTTGTTCGTAACTATACTTGAGATATAAGTTAATATGGATTATTTTCATTCTCATCTAAACATGGAGTATATTAGGATGATATTTTTATGTACGAAATGAAAATAATCAAGCTCAACTGTTTAATTAAAATGGAAGAATCATATTAAAATGCTCAAAATGTAAACTAAAACTTCGTGTAATTATTAACCTTTTCAAAATTTTCATCAAATAACCATCAATTCTTAAAAAGATTTGCATGTTCTTAAATAATTATCATGGTCGAGAACTTTAAAATTATCATTAACTTATATCACCGTGATCACAGTTACTATAATTATAATGATTGTTGTAGCCATATTCACTACTGATATTATAATTGCGATTACTAAGTTGTTATAATTGTCATCAATATCATAACTATTGTAAACCCAATTAAACTCCAAATTTAAGAAAGAATTGAGCCAACTTTAAGAAATAATCAATACAATTTTATAAAGCCTATTTTCTATGATAGAGAGCCTGTAAATTTTAAAATATTCACTATTATCTTCAGCTTTCATTTTTATTCTAGTGTGATACCTTTATGAATAACTTACACTTAATTAGATTAAACTTTGAAAAAAAAACTGTGAGAATGTAAAATAACTATTTTACAATTACTTCTAAAAATTCTTTAAATTTTCTTTTGATGAGTCATTTTCGTGAAAAATGATTGAAAGTTCACATCGACAAGACAAATTTATAATATACAATAAAATAAATTTTATTTGGTGATTTTGTAGAATTATGTTAAACTTAAAATTTATTCATTAAGAAGATATATCAAAGTCATTCAAAATTATTTCAGCCAAATTAATGATTTGTTGAATTTATCATTTATATATTATCAAATCACTATTGGATCTGTTAATATTTATTATCGAAGATACATAATGAAAATCTATTCACTGACACTCTCAAAAATGTTAAAATTTGTGTCATTACCTCTCATCCTAATACAATTATTATACAACAACTCTCCCACGATCAACATAAGCTTTTAAAAATTTATTATTTATAGAGTGAGTTAATTCTAAGTCAGTTTTGATTGTTAATTTAGATTAGATTAATAGAAAAATTAATGGATACATGCGATTCAGAACACCGAGTTTTTTATACGGTTCTCAAGCACTTTAAATTAATTTATCTTATATTAAATTAAATTCATATTTGTTAACCTATAATTTATTGAAATATATATATATATATATATATATGATTACCATAAAACAACATTAAGCATAAATGAATGTTTGAAGGAAAGAAGAGCGCAAAAGTTAGAAGGAACAAAGAGAATTTAAAAAAGAAATTAGGAAGTAAAATAACTTGTAATTTTATAGAAAATCTTTAAAATCATGCAGAAGATTCTAGAAAGTTAGAGATGGTGAGTAGATTGTAATTAACATATAATTAAAGTAGTTAAGTATATTGATGTACTTAACCATCTCATTATTTGAAAGGTGTAACTTTCGTTACTCCATATGTCATTTTCAAAAAAATAAAAATACAAAAAATCTATGCGTCATTTTCATTAAGATTGTATATATTTTTACTTATTTATTGTATTAGAATGTTGAACGTCTTTTTCTATAAATAATAAGTTTCCTCTCACGTATAGCTCATGCTTAAAGTTTAATTTATATTTTGAATATCTTGAAATGAATATTTTTTTTTTCATGAATGTTTATCTTGGAGAGTTTCAATGGAGAATTGTCAATGCACTTACGTTTATTTGTTCACTATTTTACCTTAGTTGATTTTGTTTTTTCTTTTGAAACGTTATTTTATTTTTCGTTTGGCCAATAAGATTTTATTATACTCGTGAAAATCCTTTCGCTTCAAAGTTTTCTTTTAAGTCGTTACATCCTATGATATACGGCAAGAAGTTGCATTAAAACTTATATCTATTAATATATTTTAGAATTTGTAGAATGAGTAAGTTAGTAAGATTTATTTGTAAGTTTTATTTAAATATAACTTAATAACTAACATGTCTTTTGAGTAAGATTTATTATATAACATTAGTTCAATCCAGTCATTATTTCACTTTAAGATAATGAATTTTTAAATTAATTTTTTTATTTAATCTTGCTTTCTCAATTCTACTTAAGACTTAAATTTATATTTAAATTTTTAACTATTGCCTTTTTTTGTTTGCTTTTTTTATAATGAGATGGCAAATGAGGAGTTTTGTATAAAAGGTGATGCAAATAAATGATTAGTTTTGAAGTAATTTAGCAAAGAAAGAAAAAATAGGGTAATGGGCTGATCCGAACCTTGTATAATGAGTTGGATCAACAATTTTCTTAGCCCATAACTTAATTAACAATCAAACACATTGGCTTGGTGTAGAAGCCAAAGGTTAAGAAATGAAATAGATAGAGTGAAGAAAGTAATAAATTAAGATATTTGATAAGGGTTGAAGAATATTATTAATGCATGAAAAAGAATAAAGACATAGGTGAAGGTTGGTGATGGTCACAGGCATGCAAGGACTAGTGTGTTGTACAATATATATATTTATACTAGACTATGGACAATTTGACTTGTTGCTAGAATAATGGAAACAAGTTGGAAAAGTGTATTTTCCAAAATGCTATGGTTGCTTTACACGTTTCCATGTAAAGTCCAAGTGTAGGAAACATGGTGGAAAAAACTTGAGAGAAACAACAAAAAAACCACCATCCATATTATTATTTTTAAGTCTTAGTGCTGAATTCATTAGTGCTAAGTGTGCCACAAATCATATACCAAAAAAATTTCTCACTCAAGGACCTATCGTTAAGACACATGAATCCACAATTTGGTGATGCTGCTGGAAACAGATATATATAAATAAATTATATTATTATTTATTATTATTATTATTATTATTATTATGGTGTTAGATATAGATTAGTCTTAAACAGCTTTTAGTGGGCATGCGAATTTTTAACTTTCACTAAGTTTTTAATTAATCATTACTGGCTACCTTATTATAATCTATATTATTATATTCGTAATAAAAAAAATGCCTTTGGGTCAATTGACCGATTTTAAAACATTATGTGTCCACATCCTCTCTGCTGCAAGAGTCAAAATCAAATAATTTTGAGTTCGTGAGCCCAAGTAACTAAATCATATTCTTAATTGCTGGGTCGATTATTTGGAATCTTAGCGCGTCCTAGATAAAAATTTAAAATTATGTGAAAATTAAGATTGTTGGATTAATGTTTGACTCAAGTTACCTTAAGAAAATTAATTTCATTTTTTTTTTACACTTAACAGTGTTTGCATATATAGTTTAAAAGTGAAGATTAAAGATAATTTAAATACTTTTTTTCAATTCATATTAACAGTTTTTCGTAAACTTAATTCGGAAAGGTAATTTAAGTTGATATTCTTTACTTGTTATAACGATGGATGAAGGTTGTCATTGAAAAAAATGACCTCCATTTAAGGCAATGTACTGTTTTTTTTCAAGAGAAAGAGATGTTAATAAAGTATGATTGTTATAATTGGTTACGATTTTAGTAACTCATAGCTTGCTATATATATATATATATATATATATATATATATATATATATATATATATATATATATATATATATATATATATATATATATATATATATATATATGTATATGTATGAATGTTCAGCCATAAGATTATACCATTAAATAAATTGTTGAAAAGTGCATGTAACTCTCACTTTTGTATTTTTGAAATGCATATATGCACTGAATGAAAATAAATTATAAATTAAAATAATAAAAAAGCTTACATTACGAAATAATGTAAAATATTAGTAGCGTGAAACTTTAAATGTGATTGAAAAATATTATTGATAATTAAAATAAAATTTAATTTATGGTTAAACTTGATAGTTACTATTTACAAGTTTTTATTGGAAAAATCTGTAGTTTATTTTTGACTGGAAAAATTATTGTATAATAGGTAAGTTTTATCCATTAAAATGATATATATAATTTTTTAATTTTTTAAATATTGAAAAATCTTGTAAATTAATTTAACTAACAACATATTATTTTAATAATATTTTCTATGTACATCGTTAAACTTAGGTTACACGAAGAGATTTTAGTATATGTTGAAATAATAATGAACACTAAAATTACCTTTAGTTACTCAAATAATTAAAGGGTGAATAAATTATTTGATTTAGCGAACGAGTATTTAAAAATTATTTCATTTTCTTTAATAGCAATGTGTATAGAATTGGAAGGGGTGCAAGATGTAAGTACATGTTTGAATAACAATTTAATTAATTGAATAATTTATTTTTTATATGTATATTGGAAAAGTATTTAAATAAATTTGAAACATTCAATATATTATTACATAAGGTACTTAAAAAAATGGTTTTGTCATTTTACGAATTAAGAAATTAAATTAAAATTAACTAAACAATTAGAAATAACATTATATATCTATTTATCTATTTTGACTTCAAGGAAATAAATTATTGAAGAATACACGGTTAATAAATATGTCCATTAAACCATGTGACATAATTTCAATTATATCTAATGCTCTCTATCAATTCTTAAATAAAATAAATAATTACAAGTATATATATAACTTTTGGTCATATATTATTTATATTTTTAAATGTGTATATATTGAAGTCGATTGGTGAAATAACAAATAAACGAAAGTTATGAAATTTTACTCTATTTAATGATGAGGATAATCAATATATAATGATTCTATAGATAAATTTTAATGTATCTGTGATGTTGAGAGGATTATTTGCACAAGTGAGACATTATTTAATGTGAAAGTTAGAGGAACAAATCTTGACTACCTATAATGACTAAATTTAAATATTACTTGAAGTCACATCATTATTTAAAAAGGTACATTCTGTGTTTAATTAATCTTAACAATATAATTTATGATTAACCTCACTAATTAATACTTACTTTTTCACTCTCACATAAAAAATATCTCTGTGTAAGCGTTTGTTGAGAGATCTCACCTGTGAATGATCACATGATTACATCATACATAGTTGTTAAAGTATTTAATTTGCTTTAATTAAGAAAATAATAACTAATTCCAATGATGGATTAACTAGATTTTTCAACCCTGTGTACCTCTAAAGAGGATCTCTCTATCTTTTTTATTTTATCTGTCTTTGTTTGTGATTTAAAAACTTACTCTTTGCTGTATATGTCTGATTAAAATGTGAATGTTATATTTAAGTAAAAAAAAAAATTAATTTTACTATTAATCTATAAGAATTGTCTGGTTAAAATCTTTTCACGTTCTCATTAACTAATACATATTAAGAACTACTTTTAGTCAAGTACATTTTTTAAAATATTTTAAATTTTCAAAGTTGTAATCTACTACAACACTAACTTAAATCTTGAATAAAAAAAAAAAAAAAACTCTGTTTTTAAGAAGATATTACTAACACACAGTTTTGAAACTAGTTTAATAAATCCAAAATTACGTACACTTCGATTTTTAATTAAAAGAAAACGAAAATATATAACAA
>Ga0214544_1009004_pt1 | contig 16049 bp, 12 predicted proteins | sample CNSS3metaG_FD_160074 | JGI IMG/M metagenome (GOLD analysis project Ga0214544, IMG submission 160074) | Root nodule microbial communities from cowpea collected in UCLA plant growth center, Los Angeles, California, USA - CNSS3 | ecosystem: Host-associated > Plants > Roots > Nodule | place: USA...
CCATTAGTTGCAAGAAAAACGGTGTGGGTGTATAGAGTATTTAGGGCTAAAATAGAAACAAAGCCTCAAAAGAAAATACATACAAGATTAAAACAAAGTTTTTTTTCTTTTATTTTATTTATTTATTTATTATTATTATTATTATTATTATTATTATTATTCTGTTATTATTATTATTTAGACAAAGCAAAAAAAACCAAAGAGAAAACTTATTTATTTTTTATTATTTTTTTTACCTTTTTCTGAAAAAAAAGAAATTATTATTATTTATTCTATTATTTATTTAGCCGGACGAAATTGGGTGTTGACACTAATTAATGTGCAAACAGAAAACATTTAATTAATGCAATTGTATTTATTTTAGGAATTGATAATATGTTTGAAATTTTGTATGAAAGGTTAGTTTGAAAAAAATAAAATGTACATCTAATGTGATTTCAATGCTGCCCTCAACAAATATTTTTAGAATTTGAGATAATTAACGAAAAATACTTAATCTTTCATGTAGTTTACTTCTTGTTATTTCATATCTTTTATTACAAACTCTCCTAGTTTTACAATGTCTCTTTGCAACCTCCAACCTTCAAAGCAATAACGAGTTCAAAAAACTAAATGAGAAAATTATGGTACAAATCAAATAGGAAAAAATTAAGAGAAAGAAAGGAAAGTGTTGGTTATTGAAGCACTGGGCGAAAAATACATGGATGAACTGAATTGCCTTCATAAGAAAAAGGGTGAACAATAATAAATCTGATGCCAAATCCAAACACTAGAAGACAAAATAGCAGAGTAACACAGTATCAACTTGATATTAAAATTAATACATGACTCTTTCCCATATCGATTTCTCTGCCTTTTCAATTTCTTCCTCTAACCTCTCTCACAAACATCAAAATACCAGAATACGAGAAATGTTGTTCTCTTTCTTCTTTGGCTTGCAAGATACCAACAATATATAAAATCAAAAATCACTAAAATGGTACAAAAAGTTTATCAAATTTTCCTCTCTTGGAATTCACCAAAACAAACTTTTCTCCTAGCTTTTTCAGTGATGCTTACAAAAACTTTTGGTAGGAGAAGACATATAAAGTTCACCTCAAGTTCATCATCTTCAAACTAACTATGACGGTGTATATTGATTTGGATTCACATTCCAACACTCCAGTCAACTTCAAATATAAACTATTTGAATACTTTTAATTTTTTTATATTTTGAATTGTTTTTTATAAGTAAAAATCAAGATAATATTAAACACGTAAATAAGTTTATGGGTTTTTTTTATATTTTTATTAATAACATGAAATTGCTTTTCAATTTTAATTGATTAATGTAACAAATCAAGCATTTTCTTCACCTTAATAATAATTAATAAGAAATTAGAGATATAGATAAAATAATTTAGTTTTCATAGTTGTTTCTTGGGGCCTTGGTTCGATTAATTTCCAACATGTTTTTTATCACTAAATCTCTCTGATGCAAGTTCTTTTTAACAGGACTGACAAACACTTGGTTTTTCAATCCTAACTTAGGTATTGTTCATGTCTCGGTATCGATGCACAACACCAATTTCACGAGTAAATGGTCGACCTTATGCACCAATCTCATCCACACGCTTAAGAAATTTGATTGTTTACTCAAATGAATTTCCACGAGGATCTCGTATATAACAATCAGTCTTTTTGTTTTTTGTTTTTGTTTTTTTTTTTTGGATTTTTGGAGAAGATGAATGAAACATATTAACGAATGAATTAAGTGGAAAGTAAATGTGGTACCAAGGAACACAATGGTTTATGGAAATGCGATAAAACAACAATAAATCAAAGTAACTTGTGTAGGAAAGTAAATTACTAAGGAAAGTAAAGAAACTTGTAACAAAAATCAATGAAAATGGTAACCCAAATTACAACAATTAACTTTGGTTTAGCCATTTTCCCTGTTCACTACATTAGAGAATGCATGATTTGTTCAACATTTTGTCACCCTTGTAAAATACAAAATAAACCTATTTATACTTTCTAACTCCTCCCCAAGTGATTACAATATTAGAATTCAAATGTAAACTTAACCCTAGATAACTATCATGGAATTGCTCTCAACAGTTTTAAGGTCTACAAGGTTTAGGTAGTTACCATCCATCAACTTCCAAGTCAATTGTTGCCTTGTTTTTCGACCTGCTTCTTATTGTTCATCGATCGATGTCTTCGACCTTCGTGCTTCCTCAACCATCTCGACGCAAAACAATTGTAGTGGCTTCCCAAGAACAAGAATCACATGTTTGTCTTATGACATCCATCTCATAAATAAGCACATGATCAAAGGCATCTATAAAATATAACCCTTTCTGGTTTAAGAGATATTTGAATGACTTTTAAAAGCAACATCAACCTTCAATAACACCATCTCGTACTTCTATGCACTATGAGCCCTCAGTTCTCGATCTTCATAAGATTTGACTTTTGGTCGAATGACCGTTCTAAAGTTTGACTATTGATTATCCACGAGTGATTACCTACCTTATTAACCTTCAATCTCATAGTGACTCTCGATCTCTTAAATAATTTATTCTCATTCCTCCATACGCCAAGAGTAGTATTACTTTTATACCTAATTTTACCGTTCCATTTTCAAAATAAATATGAATGTGATAATCTTATATATATTTCTTTAATAGAGATGTTTAAATATAAGTTTAATATTAAACGGATTTGATGAAAAAAATGTAATCAAGAAAAGTAAATTATGACGATCAAACTTCAAATCATTTTTATGTAAACTTCAACAAATTATTTAATGTAATTTAAACCGGTATAAAACTCAAATTGACTTGAGTAAAAGTTCAATTAAGATCATAGAAGACAAAAATTCAAGAAAAAAAAGGTTATAAAATGAAGGTAATTATTTGAGAATTTAAGATGAATTTGTGTCAAGGAAATGATTAGAAAAAGAAATCTTTTGCTTAAGGAATTCAACGAATTTGTGAACAAAATCATTTGTAGTGATATCTTTTCGTGTAAATCACACGATCAACTTTTACGGAGTTTCTTTGTACAGACTTCTTTTGTACGTAATAATTTTACACTCATAAAATTTTATATACAACATTAATATATAGACATTGTACCACATCAAGCTAACTTAACAAAATAATGATAAAATGATCATTATACCCAAAGCATTCAAGTAACCGGCCTAGGCTGACCTAACCGGCCCAAACCGGTAACCTAGACGTCTAGAGGAACAACCTGCCTAAGACAACACATAAGCAACACAAACCGCCAAGGAAAGTAGTCGGTTTAGGCCGACAACCTCAATATACTTAGTAAAATCGAAGCCCCCCGTGTTCAATAGGTCCTAAGGGCCTGGGTTAGGGCCCAAGCCCACTTACAGCTCAAGCTAGAGCCCAAGCCAAGGCCCGACCCATAGGATAACCAGACATAATTAAGCTCTATAAATACACTTGGACCCCAGTAATTAAAGGTACGCATTCATTAATCACAGATTTGACCTTTTGAGAGTTTTGACTCACTTGAGCTTCGGAGTCCCTTCTGCAGGTAACCCCTCCTGGGTCCAAACCGACATGTACCAACCGGGAAGAGGCCAACTGAGGAGATAGCGGACTACATAGGTAAGGTGACGCTTGTGCCTAACTTATCTTGTTTGTTCTCTGCAGGAACAATTGGCGCCCACCGTGGGGCACGAGACGAACACCTTAGTACGCGTTTTTCTCCGAAGATGGTTTCCACCCGCAACAGAGCTGGAGTGAACAAGCAGGCGGATGCTGGTCCCTCAGGACCTGCTGGCATCACCCCTGACCTAGCCGCCATCCTGGACGGCCAGGCGAAGATGCAACAAGAACTAGCAGATCTGAAGAAACGCAGCGCTGATGAGATGGAGGCGCTGCGGCAAGAGAACTCTCGCATTAGGCGAAAGATCGAAGCTGATCCCACCCTGAAGGGAAAGGCCAAGGAGGCGTTTGAGGTTGCAAGGTCCCCAGCCTTCCAGCCCACAGAAGAGGAAAGCGAATACAACCCCACCCCTCACACCTTCACTACTACCCAACAAACACCCATTCCCTCCACCCATCCCACTCACTTCCCATCCACTCAACCAGGACATACTACAGCCCCAACCCCTACTGCTACCCTCCCCACCACCCAGATCCCCTACAACATACCCACCACCCTACACACTACACATGTTCCACCCTACAACCCACAATACCTCCCAACGGCCCATATCCCACCCTCACAATCTTACCTCCACCTTCCCCGCTATGATCAACCATCCCATCCCACCTCATCTGCTCCCTCCCAACCAGCCCAGGCGTCGCCACCCTTTCACTGACTTCATTGCTAACACCCCTCTACCTGCCCAGTGGGAACCCTTCACACTGGACCGCTATACTGGTGAAACCGACCCTGACGAACACCTCAAAGTCTACATCACCCATGTCGCCCTGTACACATCCCAAGACACAGTCTTCTGCAAAGCCTTCCCCACCACCCTCAAGGGTCCTGCCCTAGAATGGTTCACAACCCTTCCGCCTAACTCCATTGACAGCTTCGACGTCCTTTCCCACATGTTCTCCACCCATTTTGCTGGCAGCCATCCACACCAAACTACCATCATCTCCCTCTTGGGCATTAGACAGGAACAAGGCGAACCACTCAGAGCGTTCATAGATCGCTTCAGTAAGGCAGCCCTTCGCACCCCACACCTCAACCAAGAGATGATCCTCCAGTGCATGGCACTTACCCTACAATCCGGCCCCTTCGCCAACAACGTCTACCTCCACCCAGCCGATTCTGTCCGCATGGTGGAGATGCAAACCCTGCATACCAAGTTTTGCAACGACTATGCAGTCACCACCGCCAACCCTACCCCACACCCTCCCCGCTCTAACACCGGCCCACGCGAGCCCCGCCAACTTCGCTTCACCAGATATGCCCCTCTCACCGTAGCCCTCTCCCGCATCCTCGATGAGGCCTTACAAACTGACCTCATCCCTCCACCACGCAAGATAACTACACCTCCTAACGCTGATATGACCAAATATTGTCGCTACTACCGCAACCATGGCCATACTACAGAAGACTGCAAAGCACTCCAGGATAAGATAGAAGAACTGGTCCGTGCTGGTCACTTTCGCCGCTTCATCCGTAGAGATGATCATCCCTCTCGATCCCGCCACCCACCTCGATCCGACCACAGACACCCTCCACACGACTCCCGTCACGATAGACGTCCCGTCTAACCTGCTAACCAGCAACCCGAACCGACCCACACCGCCATCACCCCTGCCGACCCTTTCCTGTGTGGTACCATTAACACCATCTCTGGTGGCTTCGCTAGTGGAGGATCCACCTCTTCTGCCAGAAAGAAACACCTCCGCCATATCCAATCCATCAATCATATCACCCATTCCCACCACAGACGCCGCATGATTCCAATCATCTTCACAGATGACGACTTTCATGGTCTCGATCATCAACAAGATGACCCCATGGTCATCACTGTTGAAATCAAAAACTACACCGTTAAAAAAGTCCTTGTCGACTAAGGCAGCTCCGTTGACATCCTCTACTAGGCCACCTACCAAAAACTCCAACTTCCGGACACCGCCATGGTCCCGTATGACAAACCGATCTATGGCTTTTCTGGCGAACAAGTATCCACCCATGGCTACATCGACCTCCACACCGTCTTTCATGAGGGAACCAAAACCAAAACCATCCCAATCCGCTTCCTTATCGTCGCCGCACCAACATCCTGCAATGTCCTCCTGGGCCATCCTTCCCTCAACACCCTTGGCGCTGTCGTCTCCACCCCTCACTTGGCCATGAAGTTCCCTTCTCCTGCTGGTGACATCCTCACCATCCACTGCGACCAGCGCTTAGCACGCGAATGTTACATGGCCAGCCTGCACCCACAACTTCCAATTCAACAAACCAACCACATTGAGCGACCACTTGGCTCTAGCATCGCCCTATTAGGCGAAGATCTAGATCCTAGAGTAAGTTGTGATGTCCGTCTCGAACCAGTTGAAGAGACCTCCCTTCTAGAACTTCCCAATGGCCACTCCATCAACCTGGGCAACAATTTGACCTCTGACAAGTGTGCCATCATCACACCCATCCTCACCAGCAACACATACCTTTTTGCTTGGTCAGCCGCTGACCTACCTGGGGTGGACCCTCAAGTGGCATCCCACAAACTATCCATCTACAAAGAAGCTCGATACGTATCCCAGAAGAAATGCAAACTTGGCGAAGAACGCCGACTAGCGGCTAAGGTTGAGGCCGACAAGTTACTGAATGTAGGATTCATAGAAGAGACTCACTACACCACTTGGCTTTCTAACGTAGTCTTGGTGAACAAAGCCAATGGCAAATGGCGGATGTGTGTAGACTACACGGATCTGAACAAGGCATGCCCTCGCGATGCCTACCCCTTGCCCAATATCGACCGACTTGTTGACGGTGCGGCAGGGAATAAGGTGCTGAGCTTATTGGATGCATATTCTGGGTACAACCAAATCCCCATGGCCATATCTGACATGCAAAAAACCGCCTTCATCACGGACGACGCCAACTACTTCTATAGAGTTATGCCTTTTGGTCTTAAAAACGTTGGAGCAACTTATCAACGGCTAATGGACAAGGTCTTTAGTCATCTAATGGGACAATGCGTCGAAGTATATGTTGACGACATGGTTGTCAAGTCTCCAAGCCACCATCAACACGCCGAGGACCTCTCGGCTCTCTTCTCTGCACTACGCCAATACAACCTCCGCCTCAACCCTGACAAATGTGTATTCGACGTCGATCGTGGTAAATTTCTTGGGTTTATGTTGACCCAACGCGACATAGAAGCCAATCCCAAAAAATGCAAAGCCATTATTGAGATGCGCAGCCCCACTACCATCAAAGTGGTCCAACGCCTCATAGGTCGCCTCATAGCCATTTCCCGTTTCCTACCCAAACTAGCCGAACAAACCCAATCCATCATTCAATTCCTAAAGAAATCCACCCGGTTGACGTGGACTGACGATTGTGAACAAATCTTCCAAAAACTAAAAACAACCCTTACCTCGCCACCTATCCTCCACAAGCCGGACACTCGCCAACCCCTCCTTGTATACATCACGGCCATCGACCACACCGTCAGTGCCGCGCTCGTCCAAGAAATAGAAGGTATGCAGTATTATGTGTACTTCGTTAGCAGAACGCTGCAAGACCCTGAAACCAGATATCAAATGGTGGAGAAACTAGCCCTATCCTTGGTCCACGCAGCCCGCCGTCTACGCCCATACTTCCAAAATCACAGCATCACTGTCAAAACCGACTACCCAATCCAGAAAATATTACAAAAACCAGATCTAGCCGAACGGATGTCATCCTAGGTCGTCGAGCTATCGGAATTCAACATTTGCTACGAACCCCATGGCCCCATTAAAGCCCACTGTCTCTTAGACTTCGTCAACGATCTCCAGCACACACCCACAGAGGACCAGTGGACGCTTCATGTGGATGGTTCCTCAAATCCAAAAGGTTTCGGCGCTTGCATCGTGTTAAAAGGCCCTAACGACATCCTCATCGAAAAATCCCTTCACTTTGCCTTCAAAACATCAAACAACCAAGCCGAATACGAGGCTATCCTCGCCGGCCTTTCCCTTGCCCACGAAGTAGGTATCAAGACGTTAACGTGTAAAACCGACTCCAAGCTTACTGTAGGGCACCTAAATGACGAGTTCCAGATTAAAGACCCCATCCTTCTACAATATTACCATATGGTTCGTGCAGTCATTCAATCCGCTTTTGAACGAGTCCGCATCGAACACATTCCAAGGACTGACAACATCAGAGCCGACATCCTTTCCAAATTGGCCAGCACCAAATTAAAAAGCCGCCACCGATCCCTGTCACAACAAACATTATCTATGCCCTCCATCACACATACCTGTCAAAACCTAACCCATGCCCCAGCTGACAGCATTACCCCCTCCCAAAGCCATAACTGGACCACCCCCTATATCCAGTACCTAAAAACCGGTAACCCCCCTCAAGATGCGGACAAAACTTGGCTGGCTAAGGTTGCCAGGTATACCATGATAGGGGATGATCTGTACAAACGCGGGTACGGCCAATCCCTCCTTAAATGTGTCACGGTAGAGCAAGCACAATATATTATTAAAGAACTACATGAAGGCATTTGTGGATACCATTCCGGCGCACGTACCATGGCTACCAGAGTTGTTAGAGCCGGATACTTCTGGCCGACTATAGAAGCAGACTGTCAGGATTATGTCAGAAAGTGCAAACCATGCCAGAAACATGGCAACCTTATCCACCAGAAACAAGAACAACTACACCACATACTATCCCCATGGCCATTCGCTAAGTGGGGAATGGACATCCTCGGCCCCTTCTCACCCGGCAAAGGACAGGTGAAATTCTTAATTGTAGCCGTCGACTACTTCACCGAATGGATAGAAGCCAAGCCGCTAACCACCATCACGACCCAACAAGTTCAGCAATTTGTTTGGAAAGATATTATATGCAGATATGGTGTTCCACATACCATCGTCACAGACAATGGTCGACAATTTATAGATAAGGAGTTAGCCAAGTTCTACATTGGCCTGGGCATCAAACACATCACAAGTTCTGTAGAACATCCACAAACCAATGGACAAGTGTAAGACCCGCGAAATTTAATTAATTAAATTAATAATTAATTAATAAATGCGGGAGGCTAGTGCATTTATGACATTAAATTATGTTATGTGTGACATGGAAAAGTGCTAGCTCATGTGGTTGAGAGTACTTTGGTTTGTGTGAGAGGACTTGGGTTCGAGTCCTAAGGATGCCAATTGTGTGTAGTTTTGTTATTATTGTTTTAGTGGTATGTTGCGCCACATATTGTATGAGATAATGATTGAATTGTGTGTAGTAACAATAAACATAAGTTGGTCTGGTGGTTAGCTTTGACTTGGCATTGGGAAGGTCATGGGTTCAAACCTTGGTGAGTCAAACTTAACTCTTTTTGGCTAAAACTATAGTTGTGGGCTGAATATGAATAGGTGGACCTAACCGGCCCAAACCGGTAACCTAGACGTCTAGAGGAACAACCTGCCTAAGACAGCACATGAGCAACACAAACCGCCCCGTGTTCAATAGGTCCTAAGGGCCTAGGTTAGGGCCCGGGCCCACTTACAACCCAAGGCAAGGCTCGACCCATAGGATAACCAGACATATTCAAAAGTTATTTTATCCTATTTTTTTTCATGAATTTGGTTATAAAATAATAAAGAGAATTTCATAAGTATTTGAGGAAGAGGACAGACTTCTTTTTGGAAAGATTTCATTGTCTATGATAAATTCTCCACCCTAGATTTGTGTTTTAAATTATTAAAATGAAATGAAAATTTACAAATATCTTTAGAAATAAAAATATTACATTAAACAAGATTTAATCCAGATTTCTAACATATGTAAATTAAATGAAATAAAAATAAAAATAAAAATAAAAGAAAAAGATAAAAATGTTTGAATGTAATTAGTATTGTATTCTAAAAATATCATGCAAATATTTTGAAACAAGGATTGAAATTTATAAATACTTATATCCAAAGTCATGGAAAAGTTTATGAAAGGGTGTTCATTACAATGTTTTAAATCATTTCATTAAAATAATTAACTTTCGAGTAATTTATATCCCTTTTCTTTTACCTTTTTACAATTTATTTATTTATTTCTGTAATACTTTATCCCTTTAAAAATTACGTAAAATGAAAATTCATGAAAAATAAACACAAATATTAATCATTGTAAACATTAAATAAAAAAAACACAAAAAATACACAAGCTTAAATGGTTTCCCCACTGATTATCTAATAAACTATAAATTATGTTTTTAGTATTTAATATTTAAAATAAATCTATTTTTCTCTGCCAATTAAATTTTATAAAATATATTTCTACGTACTAAACAACCAAACCTAAAATGGATACGTGTTGTACAGAGCCACTTTTACGAAATATTTTAGTAGTTTCCAATATTAAAACCTATTTCTTAAAAAAAAAAATAGGGAGTAAAATAATATTTTAACTTATATACAATTATTGTAAATTCAGATACAAAAATCAGATAAATTGCTATTATTTAGAGCTGTCAAAATAGGTAACCCGACCCGATCCGGCTCGACCCACCATGGGTTAATGATTTAGTGAGCTAACCCAACCCGGCCCGACCCACCACGGGTTGGCGGGTTAAACGGGTTAGCTCACAGGCTCACTTAATTAAAAAAAAATTTATTTTTTTTATTTTTTTTCAGTCAAAACTAAATTGTAATACTAATTAAAATCTAAATAAAATTTAATACAATCAAAATACAAACCAAAATAAAAAAAATACAAATTGTTTATGTGTTGGATAAAAAAACAACCTAACATGACCAAAATGTAAAGCCCAACTTAATAAAAATAAATAAAAATATTTGTGTGACCCTTTTATCTGCGGGTTGGTGAGCCAACCCAACTCACCACGGGTTCAACCCGAATGAGTCGGGTTCTAAATGAGGCAGGTCAAAAATAACCCGTATTAAAATTTATAAAATTCAACCCAACTCGGCTCGAACCCGTGGTGAGCCGGATTGGCTCGTGGGTTCCAACCCATTTTGACAACTCTACTATTATTGATAAACTCCAGAGTGGAAAATCCCCTCTATTTAAAAAAAAAAAACTTATCAATAACTATTACAATTTAATCATTTGTTTAATTATACATACTCTTGTTTCTTAACTTTAGGATAACTTTTCTCACGCTAGAACAGACCAAGTTGTTTAAATTGTTTGATCATGACACGAATTAGTGAAAGTGTTTTTATTTTATTTTTATTCGGAATAATTATTATTTGGTCTATAAGCATTTGAAAACTTCAACTATTTTAATAAAAAGTATTTCATGTATAATGATAGCTGTTGAATTTCAAAGGTACTATAAACAAAAACACACATTTATAAAATAAAATAGAATTTCATGTTTTATCGATCCTGAATGACTTTTTTTATCAAATGTTTTTAGAACTACTTGTTTGGTGTAATGTCCCATTTTAATAAATAGACTTACTTAAATGACACATCACACATAAAAAATATTCTGAGCAAAGGTTAAATTATAACTCACTCCTTAAGAATATCCAAGAGTTATAAAAGAAAATCCTGAAGCACACCACGATGTCAATATGCACAGGATACATACTCCAACAGTAATACAATTAAGATTTAAAACAAGTTAATATATGGGTCATAGCCCTAAGAGAAAATTCACTAAGCGGGAACCAGCCCAAGCGGGCTAAGCAGTAGAGTCACCATTCCCCTGTTGACCGCGAGAACCTCTCGCATATGCTCACATCAATAAATTGATGATCATCGTAAAAGGAGAAGAACCACATACAAGGCAACCAAACAAGCAAACAGGGTAAGTTAGAGTAGAAACAGTTTATTATGAAGTCACATGCTATTACACAATCCAAGCAGTATATATCATCCAATCATGTTATGACTTCTCAAACAATACACTAGACTCAAACTCGACTCATCCGGATACATATAATCTAGTCAGATTCAGCGGATGCTTGTACTTGTGGTGGATTATCCTACTCACCCCCGAGCTAAGTGTTACATTATCTCAATCCCCCACACGCAAGGTTAGCCCTTAATGTGTTTCAGGCCTCTTGCTACTCTCACCACAAGAGTCAATCCGCTCTAAGTGAGACTAACTGACTCCTTAGAGTGTCAGGATGCAACCTTACCTTGAATCCTTACCAAATTATATAGATGGGGCACCACCATGAACTCCCACTAATAGAGGTCATGGAATTACGTCTCGACCACTGAAGCACCACCATGAGGTCTCACATAGAGGCTCATGGAATTACGTACTGACCATAAACCAATCATGCTCAATCAATCAAGTAATATCCATCATGTACATAAATCTCATGCCAACCTTTATAAACAACCTCTTTCATATTCCAGGTTAAATCCATACCAACTCATCATTCTCAATCCATGAATATAGAAGTGTGTTTCATACCAATACCATGCCACTTTAATTACCAACCCTCTTGTTTGTTTTACATGCCACGATCACACCAACTCATCAATCCAATTCATAACCATAGTTTATTCCATACATTTCACAGCCTCATACTTTAATTAGAGTAAATCAATTAATCAAACAATCCACAACAACCACCTGAAGAAAAAACGCGCCTGCAGCTGATCTCGCTTAAGCCAGAAGCCCTCGCTCAAGCGAGAGGAGTTTCCTCGCTCAAGCTACAGACTCTCGCTTAGGCGAGATCGCGACAGAGGCCTTGGGAGGTTTTCGCACACTCACTTAGGCGAGCCCTCCCTCACCTGAGCGAGACCACCCCTTGCCCAAAGGTGAGGTTCCTCGCCTGGGCTAAAACTGCAGCGGCAACCCAACGCTTCCACGCCTTCTCGCTTAGGCGAGCGTCTCTCGCCTGAGCGAGACAGTACCTCGCTCAAAACAAGAGCTCTCCGCCTGAGCGAGAGTTCATGTGTGTAACCCTGGCCTGCTTCTGCAAGTCTCGCCTGGGCGAGTCAGTCTCGCTTGAGCAAGAGCAACAGATCTCGCCACTGTCCTTCCTGCAACAGTCATATTTTCACACCCAAATAGCAATACAAAGCATTTCGCATATTCAGAGCAACATACAGTCCATACAAACACCCAACAGACTCTAAACAGGCCAAAAATCATTTAAAACCCAAAACTCTAACTTCCCTTACCTAGAAAGGGGTTAGCAGAGGACTTCGACACCACAATAGTGAGCACAGTAGCTCCAAGAACAGTTTAGGGAGCTGGAAATTAGTGGAATAAAAAGGAGACAAGGCAATAGAGCTAGGACATAGAGAATAACAGTTGGGAGATTAACTTACGTGAAGTAGGAGTTGAGTTTTGAGCTGGCTTGACCAAGAGGGGACCAAACCCTAGCAGAGAGCTATGAGAGGAAAAGAGAGCGTATGAGAATGACTGTTTTGTAAGGTAAGACCTGAATGGGAGGACCTTGGCTGCTTTAGAGGCCTTAACACCCTATAGGCCAGCCTAAGGTCCAATTATTTTGGGGCAGCCTTACAAAAATAAGGACAGAGAAATAATGGGCCTTACATTTGAAAATACAAATACGAATTATAAGGTAATTTAGTGATAAAATTAGGCAAAAAAAAAGAAGAAAAGATTATATATTTAACTCTTCCATTAATATTTGAAAATTATTATTAATTTTGAGATAGATTATATTATTATTTGTTTTTCAGTTTAGAACCACAACTTTAGACCATCTCAATATTATTATTATTTTTACTATTTTATGTTTGATAAAGAAAGATGACAAATTTAAAATTTAAATGAAACTCTGAGAATTTCATAAGCATATATAAATTTTACTTATTTTCGACTACTAATATAAATAAGAGCAGATAAGATTCCAAAAGCTAAATTAACTATTTACTCCAGTTAATAAATAGTAAAGGATCTTTCAAACTTATTCGTCAGGTATATAGTTGCCATAAATACTGCTGTTATTTGAAATCAAGCAATATTTTGTTATGAATTAAATATGTTTTTTTTCTTTTAAATTAAGTGGAAATTAAAATCAGTTTTTTTTTTATTCAATTTGGTCTTCCAGTCTTACAAAATATTTGAATTTAATATTTTAATCAAATTATCTTAAAAAATATTTGAATTTACTATTTTAATCAAATTTTATTAAGTTTATTTGACGTTTGATACATGATTTTTTACTAATATTGAAACGGAAATGTGTAAAACGACATAAAAAATTTAAATACTATTCTGAAATATGTTTAAAATGTTAAATAAACTTAATAAAATGTTATTAAAATGATTAAATTCATATATATTTTCAGAAGTTGAAAATTAAACCAAAATTTTAAAAGAAAACTGATTGTAATTTTTATTTAATTTTGTTTTCATCGTTAGACAAAACAATTCGTCAAAATTGAGGGGTTGGAAAAGCGAATTTTAACTTATCGTGTGCCTTGTCTCTACTTTTTTAGCCAGAAAAAGCACATAAATTCAAACATTTTTTTTTTCTTTCTTTCAGACCATGCGATCGATATTGACAGAGAAGTAAATGGAGGATTCTGTTGATGAGTATGGGCAAATGAACATTGCCTACTTGGTACATGAAAGCCAACGGATAAAATTTTCGGATATCAATAATTCCATAATAGCATGAGAATCCAAGTAAAATATTAGAAATTAAGGAGAGTAATGGTTTTGAAAACAAGCATCCTAATTTCTTAAGGGAAATGAAACAGATATGAGAAGCAAACAATAAAGGTAAAAGAGTTACCTAAATGAATGAAAAGGTTCGTCACCTAGACTGTAACGCACACTGTGTGCACCAAAAGGATGATTATCTTTTACCACTTTTGATCTGCCATCAAACTGTTGTCATTGACGCAGAGAGAGAAGCATAGTACTGGTAAAGAAGAAAAACTAATTGCTTGGATATTCTTACAGCTATGTACGGATGAAAAGGCATGATCCATGATTTCTTATTACATATATATCTGCTACTGTTTTGCAACTTACCCAAGAAAAAGAAAAAAATTACAATAAAATAAAATAAAAAATTCAGGAATCACAATGGTTCTACACTGTTACAATTCACACACCAGAAGGTTTACTCTAACATTGAACAAAAATATAAAACCTAAAAATAACAAAAGAAATCCTTTCGATACAGCTTATATCACCAAAATATCCGCGGTTTTCCCTCGTTCTATTATTATAACCATCCATGTAGCTAGCTAGAAAATTAAGAGAAAAACGAGGGTATTTTGGTTGATGAGTTTAAAGAAGAAACACATAGAAGCACAATTATTTAAAGAAGAAAGAAAAGTTGGAAACAAGGAATTCTACTGGTTAATTGTGGAGAGGATCTGGGCAACTGGGCACTGTTCTCTTGTTTTCATCGAATCTGTTTTGGGTTCCATTGTTTATAACGCCAAAAGTACTTCCACTTAAGTACTTATGCAACAGGTCCTCCTTCACCTTCTCATCCTCCTCAATGCCATGGCCGTATTTCACTTTCGCCATTGCATTCGATGGTAACACACGAATGGCTCCAACTTCGCATGAGTGCAAACACACCCACATTTGCAACACTGTGACACCAAAAAGCACCACTAAGGAGAGGTGAAGGAATCTCTTGCCACCAGAAAAAACCATTGTAGGAGGATAAGGCACATAAAATTTGAACCTTTTCATTTTCCATGTTCCTCCCATTCCCAAAACTTACCTCACGAAAGCTCGTTGAAGTTGCTAGCACAGGAAAAAAGTGGCTCTTCTAGTGAAGGGCGTTGAAAAGTAGAATAGATCATAAGAGGAAAGTCGAGTTTGTCTATATTAACAACTGCTGTTTAGTTGTGTAGGGATAACCGAGGTAGGTTCGGGTAAAAATGAGTATGGGTAGTAACCATCGGTTATATGTTAATAATTACATGTGCAATACTCACATGAAAAAAATATATTTTCAAGTGCAACAATAAATTAACATAACGTATTTACAATTTATTAAGATTAGACTTCAACCACTTCATTCTCATGCATCCTAATTATCTCAATTCCATATTCATGTTACTCAAATCCTATTCCTAGAGCCTTTGAACCTATAATCACTCATCAAGTTTCAATTCCTTCAATCCTGAACAAGTGAAATCATGCATTAGTTTTAAGAACATAAGATTATTAATGAACCAAGTTCTATTCCTAGATACAAGCATCCATTATGTATTTAATTTCAAATCTAGATTTTAAAGATGTTCCCAACACCTCAAGAATCACAAATCAAGCATGGGAACAATTCACATCAAGCATTAAGCATGGAAATCAAATACTAACATGAATTGGAAAAACATATAAATTAACAACACAATTTTACACAAGAATTCAATGTTTTACATCTAATCTCAACAAATAGAAATTGCTCTCC
>Ga0214544_1009008_pt1 | contig 16041 bp, 10 predicted proteins | sample CNSS3metaG_FD_160074 | JGI IMG/M metagenome (GOLD analysis project Ga0214544, IMG submission 160074) | Root nodule microbial communities from cowpea collected in UCLA plant growth center, Los Angeles, California, USA - CNSS3 | ecosystem: Host-associated > Plants > Roots > Nodule | place: USA...
TATATTTATTTAAATATATATATATATATATATATATATATATATATATATATATATATATATATTCAAATTGGTGTGTCCAAAACTTAAAAGTTTGTTCTTATATTGCAGTAGCCAATAAAAATAACAAAGCACTAAGAGGTAAAAGCTTTTTTTTTTTAATCAGTTATCGGATTTTAAATTAACTTTTTTTATAACTTTTTAAAATCAGTTTAGTCTAAATATTTTTAATTAGGAAGCATGCTTGATCGTGAGCATTCTTATCAGAAGGAGAAAACAAATCCAAGTCTTTCTTTGCTAGAACCAAACCTTATATCGAAGTTTTATATTAAATAAATGTAATGATCTTTCCTCACTCAAATAATTTAAAGTTTATTCTTCCTGATTTTAATAAAAATTTTCAATTCATTTATTACAAAAAGAAAATTATTTTTAACTCTTTTTTCTCATTTTCCCTTTCCTCTCTTTACTACAAAACATAACAAAAAAAAATCAAAAAAATCAAAACTTCCTTTCAGAATTCAACCATCCCAAAACTGAATTTCGGTAACAGTACATAGAGGTTTGAATTTGGCTTTTCAGGAACTAAATTCCAACCTGTAGCAGTGAAATTTTCTACCCATACCTAACAGAATAAAGAAAACATACAAAACTTTTTCAGAATTCTATTCTCAGAAACTGAATTACAGATAAGCTTTTGTCCTACAAAATACTACATTTAGTTGAAAATTTGGTTCCCCAAAAATTGATTTTCCTCTTATTACATAGAATGGATCTATTGTGGAAAATGAACTGGCAAGATTCCTTTAAGTAATTTGTTAAAAAATATTACTATTTACGGAAAAAGAATAATCTTATTTCTTCTTATAATCTCATTTGTATTAGCATTGTTTAGGTTAAAAAAATTTGGCCTAACTATTGGGTATACCAAACAAACTTGGAGATGCTCCTACACTATTCAGAATTCAGTATCCACCTTTCCCCTGTAAGCTTGGAACACACGTTGTTAATTCTTTCCATTATTGTTATTGAACACCCACGTGCGCACCTTAGAACATGTCACCTACCTTGGCTCTTCTCGTCGCTCACGAACCACTCTCTCTAACATGCGCCTCCTTTTCTTTTTCTAGGTTAGGGGAAATGCGAATTTGAGAGATGGCAGCGGGTGAGGGAAGAGAGACACAAAGGGAGAAAATAAAAGTCTGCCTTTTCTTTTTAGAAGGGCGTTGCAGGTGTTGAAGCATATGTCGGGAAGGTTCTGATTCAGAACATTTATCTTTTTTATTTAAGAAAAAAATTAAATTAATTAGTTATTTTATGCGTGACTAAAAGCAACATTAGAAGATCAAATTGGTTGTGGTTGAGGTGTTGGTGTATGACTCTGTGTACATAAACTATTCGTACACCTATGTTCTGTTCCTTTGTAACACATCCTCAAAGCTTATCATCTTGAGAGAACCAAGGTGTGGCACGAAAACTCACCTCCTGCAATGGGTAGGTGACATTCCATTTTGTTTTCTTCTTAAATTTATGATATTTTCTTCTTTTCTTTATTAATTTTAACCTGGCCCTCTATGTTTTGTTAATTCCAGTATAGTCTATCAGAAATTGATGCAGGGATTGTGAATTCTTATCTTTCTCGATCATGGTTTTGGGGGAATTTTTTTGATTTTGATTGATTTTTCCTACACCCTTTTCTTTTGTTGGTGAAAAGATTTTTCCTTTACTCTGATTTGGCTTGTGGGTGTCTCCATAGCTTCATCGTTCTGTGGTGATTAGTGTTTCTTTTCTCAGTTTCCCATATTGCTTCATTAGTTAACTCTTGAGTCCTGCAATCCATTCTTTTGAGTTTTTGGTTGTTTTCTTCTTGTTATTCTCTTTCCCTTTTCAATTCCACTTTCTCTATGCCGATTAATCTGGCATACCAATTTTCGTGCAGCTTTCATTTCGGGGGTCAACATGAACTTCTCTCTCTACATGAACGATGAATATGAAAAACTCTTCAGAAGAATGAATCCGCCCAGGTATGGTACCTATTTGATGAGATAAAACCTTTCTTTCCTTAAAAATTACTTCTTCCTCTTCTTACCTTTGTCCATTAATGTCTTGTCTTGTCTTGTCAGAGTTGTAATTGATAATGAATCATGCCAGAATGCCACTGTTATACGGGTATGAATATGTTCTGTCTTCTTTTTTGGGGATTCTTTCTCTGCGATTCACCGTTTTCCTTATCTTGACGACTCTTCTATTTGGGTAATGGAATTGAATTTACCTTTGCAGGTTGATAGTGCAAACAAGCATGGAATACTTCTTGAAGTTGTACAAATTCTCACTGATCTAAACCTCTCAATAACAAAAGCTTATATATCCTCAGATGGAGGATGGTTCATGGATGGTAACAATTTTTTCTTTGCATTAATTTCTGTGATACTGTATATAATGCGGGTCAGCGTGCATGCATGTGTACACAATGAACTCATATTTTGCGGTGAAATTAATGGTGGGTGTTTCTAATATGTTTTGCCAGTTTTTAATGTCACTGACCATGATGGAAAGAAGGTTACAGATGAAGGTATTCTGGAGTACATTCGAAAGGTTAGTCTGCTTTGCTGTTATTCAACATAAGTTTTTGTTTTCTTTTTACTTTTTATGTATAAACTCATTGACTTGGAGGGTTACTGCAAATTATTGTTGTAGTCTCTTGGCCCGGAGTCTTGCTTTATGTCTTCCATGAGATCTGTTGGGGTCACACAAACTATGGAGCACACTGCAGTAGAGCTATTGGGAAGTGATAGACCGGGGCTGCTTTCAGAAGTGAGTGCTGTTCTAACCAATCTCAAGTGTAACATAGTGAATGCAGAGGTGTGGACTCACAATACCCGTGCAGCAGCTGTGATGCACGTAACTGATGAAGAAACAGGTTCTGCTATCACTGATCCTCAGAGGCTCTCTCTAATTAAGGAGCTTTTGTGCAATGTGTTGGGTGGTGGCAACAAAATCAGGGGATCTAGCAGTGTAGTCACTAAAGAAGTTAACCATACGGAGAGAAGGCTTCACCAGATGATGTTTTCTGATAGGGATTATGAACGAGTTGATGATGATGAGAAAAATAGACCAAAAGTGACTGTGGTGAATTGGTCTGATAGCGATTACTCTGTAGTTACTATCCAATGTAAGGACAGGGCAAAACTTCTCTTTGACATAGTTTTCACTTTGACAGACATGCAATATGTGGTTTTCCATGCAAGTATTGATTCTAAAGGGCCAGATGCTTATCAGGTATCGCTTGTTGTGTGTGTGTGTGAGAGAGAGAGAGAGAAAGAGTGACATTATAATCCTCAAAGGCTGAAGTAAATATTCTGTGGATTTAAATTTAGGAATATTACATCAAGCACATAGACGGATCCCCTGTAAAATCAGATGCAGAGAGACAAAGAGTGATACAATGTCTTGAAGCTGCTATTAAAAGAAGAGTATCAGAGGTGAACACTGAATAACTACTGAACTTATCATCTCTTACTTTTGACTTTTGCTCAGAAACATGCCTATAAAACCATTCTTTCAATTCTTGTGTTTGTTAGTATATCATTAACAACATCACTTTTCCATCAACTGTGATTTATTTTTATTCTTTAAAATTTGGTGGAGGTGACCATTATCGTTTTGTTTACATCTTTCTGACGCACTAATCCTTCCACCCATGACAGTGATCGCCAATTATGTTTAGTTACACGGCATTAGTCATGCATTCACTACTACTATGAATGAAGTTAGATAACTTTGTGGTTGTAGGCAACTCTATAACCCAGATTTTTCTATGACTTCACAACGCATAATGTAAACAATTTTTAAGCAATTGTTTCTTCCTCCACCTTATTGTCATTTTCTGTATGACTTTACTAATTTTATATTCTAATCCAGAAAGTCCACTACCCTTTATTATAAAAATGTGAATCATGCATTTTTGGCATGTTTATCTTTTCACTTTTGTTTTGGTTAGTTTTGTTTAGCAAGCAAAGACTAATAATTTGTTTCTTGCTCCTTCAGGGTTTGAAGCTAGAACTATGCGCAACAGACAGAGTTGGACTGTTATCTGATGTCACACGTATCATCCGAGAGAACAGCCTCACAGTAACAAGGGCAGAGGTGACAACCAAAGGAGGCAAAGCTGTTAACACCTTCTATGTTGGAGGAGCTTCAGGTTGCCCAGTTGAGTCCAAAACCATAGAATCTATTCGCCAAGCAATTGGCAATACTATACTCAAAGTAAAGGGAAAACCTGAAGAGTTGAAACCTGCTCCTCAAGATTCTCCAACCAGATTCCTTTTTGGTGGTCTTTTCAAATCCAGATCCCTTGTTAACTTCGGCATGATTAAGTCTTATTCCTGAGATTTTGAATCAAACATGCTTCCTTTCATTTTGTACAGGAAAAAAAAAAATGATGAAGATGCAAACTTTAGTAGACTGTCCAAAAGTTTCACCTTAGAACAAGTTTGACCGTAGTTTAGCAAGTAAAGCATTGAACCCTTACATAAAAGTTGCCTTGTAAATACCCCCTCAACGTCAGTTACTTAGCTTTATAGCTTTGTCACTATCACTCATGAATTATAACGGTGAAAACGTAAGAAGCTTCAACTCTGAAACGCCATTGAATTAGTTATGTGTATATAGAATTTCCCAAGTATGATTTAGTCTTGGTTTTTAGACATAACTGTAGTTCCTATGGTTACCTCGATTTTCTTTTTAATCCTTATACTTTATAAAATTGAATTCAGCATAATTTTTAACCTATATAATTTTTATGTTAGTAATATTTTGAAATATTTCTATTTTATTTTAGTTTCAGTCTTTTATACTGTAACAAACAAGGATACTCTTGGTTGCTTCTTTTAGGTTCCATGCGGTGGCATGTTGATGGTGGTAGAAATCAAAACCTAAAACAATGAAACTGGAGACTGAAATATAAACCTTTAAAAACATTTTTGTTTTATCTTATTTTACTATCTTAATCTTTCTAAAATTCAATTATCTTAATTGTTTTTTCTTCATTTTTGTCATATTTACGTACTTTCTTCATTTTGAACCTTATTCCCCCACCCCAAGACGCTAATATAAAAGAAAAGTCATATTTACATGTTAAATCAATGACGACTTTATATCTTATTTAATTTTGAACATGGAATCAAGGAAGTTCCTTTGTTTACAATAGGCCAAAGTTCTTTCTGCATATTAATTGTTTTCGAAAATAGTACTCTTTTGATCCACAAAAATCAATGAAAAAAAGAGAGTCTAGGATTGATTCCTATAAGTAAATGAAACGTTCCAACAATTTATCACTTGGAATGGACCTGACACAAACTCCCAAAGGGAAGACAAAATTGATAATTCCAACAGTAAGCAACAAATAACCTTTGCAGTTAAGAACCACCAGCTGTTCTTTACACATGTCCAGAGATAACATTGGAATCAATGTCAAGAAGAATCTACTTTTAAAGATCAGGCTGGGGATAGTTTCAGAGTCTTAATAAATAGCACTTAAATTGCTCATTTGCTTGATAAGCAGCAATTAACTCAGTTTAGTTCATCAATGGTGATTGACACAAACTAATGGGATCACATTTAGACAGCATAGGAAAATAGCACTGATCCATTTTTCATTCATGTGTGATTCCCTAAGTACTAACCAAATATCAATATATATATATATATATATATATATATATATATATATATATATATATATATATATATATATATATATATACAGACCAAAAAAAGTCCATTTCTCTTCTCCAACTTCCCTTCTTCCCTTTTTATTTTCTTTTTCTTCTGTCATTTTTCTATTTCAAACGATATCAAAATGTGTTCACGTAGGAAAAAAAGAAAAGAAAAAGCAAGTTTTTTTTGTTTTTAATTATAATATTGTAGGTAATTATTTTAGAAAATATTGTTCTAAAGTGATCTTTAACAGTTGATAAGATTAAATGATTAAAAAGTAAATTTTAAACTTTTGTCAATAAACTAAACTGATAAAAGGATCAAACTTAACCTAGTAATCTAAGGAGTGGTCTTTGTAATATAAATAGCTTCGAAGATTTGAAGATTTGCATGCGTGTGTGGAAAGTAGACATAATTAACTGTTTTGGTCTTTTCCAAGCTCCATTCGTCATTTTCCAGAGTCTAAACCATAGGTCTGACCTTCCGAGTGTCCTATGAAAAAGGGTGGTTCAGTTACTAGGAGGATGGTCCAAGTTCCTACTACTCCTAAATGCTCAAAACCAAATCAAGGTTTTCACTTAAATCAAGATTGACTTTTCAAAAAGTTTTTACTGTTTCATGAATTTGAGAGAAATTAAAGAGTAAGAATAATATATTAAAAAGTATATAAAAAAATTAAGTACATTGTTTGGTTAAATAAAAATAAAAGGAATAAAATTGTATCTATTTTATTTTAATAAAAGAAGTAAATTATTAATACAATATTTTGTTACCTTACAATATTGGTTTATTATTTACTTTGTTTAGGCATATAATTATAAATTATACGGTATTATGATCCTAATCTAATCTATTAAATTGCCTTGTCAAAGGACCTAGAGTTTTTTTCTTATATTCCTTTTATTTCATTATTTTTGGTAGGCATTTGATTGGCTATACATGCTAATTGCTTGTGAGATAATATTTTCTTTTTTTTTCCTTTTTAAAATTCTAATTTATATTTTCAATTCATAATATATAAAGTGATAATTATTGACGAGATTAATTAGACTTATTTAAAAATGTATAATAACACAAACTATTATGTTTGAGGGAACAAAGGGATGCATTGTGCACCTTGTACCCAAATCTTGAACGAAAATAATTAGTCCACGTTCTTTATAATCACAAAAAAAAAAAAAAAAAAAAACTTATCAGACCAAACATGAGGAAGAAGAAGGACCAAATCTACATACATGTGTTGTGTTAATGGAAGGAGAAGAAGTTAGAGAGGTTCATACGCCATTAATGAGTGTTTAAGAGCAAGAGTATGCTAGGGTCTGTCTCCACAAAGACTGAGTGAGACTTGGATGAAAAGTGAAATATTGAAGAATAGTTACATAAGTAAAAATATAGAAAGGTAAAGTATAAAGAGACTATTTCTTTGAATAAATAACAATAAAAGGCAAAACATATTTATATATTGCTTTTAATACTAATTAATAAATAAAAAAAGTTTTAATCAAATAATTGTTTTTTAATTATATCAACTTTTTCAAACATACATTTATTTATTATTATTGCGTTATTATGATTTTCAAAATAATTAAAGCAACAAAAAGAATCTCATACTTTATCACCTACTCCAAAATTTCCCCCATCTGTTTTTTTTCTTGTATAGAGAGTTAAAATTTGGTTGGTATTTCTTTTTCTTTTATTTAATTCATCTTTATTCTCTCCATTCTAAACAAAGAGTTAGAGGAGTAAGGTTTCTTTTAAATTGAATAACTTGTTAAAATAAGTTAAAATATAAATATATTAGTTCTTATTTCAATTCAAAATATATCATGAAATATACTAATTTATTAGTTATTCAATGATAAAAATACTTTAATTCACACACTTTAAATATAAATTCACTTCTCATTTTTTCATGGAAAAATATATTCATAGACCCATTACATTTGTTTGCCTAGTGAAAGATAGGAAAAAAGGATGATAATATATGTAGACTCCAATTTTTACTTTACACACTTACTCAACATCAATAAAATATACTTTTATTTTAAAATACAACATAGTTTAGAAAAAATTAAATAAAAAATAATAGCTTTTTATTAGGTTTTGGTTTATAAAAGTTGAAATATATTTTTTACTAATAAAAAGCATAAAGGAGCTGACAGCTAAAAAGATGAAAGTACTGTACATGCATATTTTGTACATTTGAAAAGTTGAGTTGAAAGATCCCTAATGCATAATTTAAACCTAGAGTCCAAATCAAGAAACCTTCAAAGTCGATTCCTGACAGTTCATCTTAAAATAAGTTGGACTAAGATGAAAAAAAATTAAAAAATTGAACCAAAAAGACTAGTGAAAATTGAATATATAATAAAAATGTAACAATAACATTGATTTTGCACACAAAAATTATAGGAAACTTAAATTTATTCAAAAATCACAATTAAAAGAGGAATGCATCAATAAAAATAATTTATGTCTTAATCAATGATGAATTTACCATTGTCTCGCAATTTAGGAGGCAAAAAACTTTCCATAAATCTGAACATTGTAGTTACTGTACTTGAACAAATTAAAAATTCACAACAACATTCTGATACTCAATTATAAATCATAAATTTTAAAAAACTGAATATTTACTTTATTTTTTAATAAAAAAACTGAACATGCATGCACCTTATCTAGATCAATATGGTTAACAATGATATAGTAAAAAAATAAGTACTCTCTTTAAAGAAATGATACCCAGTTCGAAAAGACAAAGTCTTAAGTTCAAATTTCATTATACATAAGACTTGTCCCTTGGAGCAACTTAACTATATAAGGTTTGACTTAAGAAAGCATGGTCTTGAAACCAAGTTATAGACTTACAACACACAATATATATTAATGTCTTCAGATTAGGAAAAACCACAAAAACATAGAGACATCAAACATAAGCCCCCAAACATGTTGTCCAATGCCTTACCACATAGTTATAATTATCATCCATGTTTTAGAATGTTTTCAAAAGCATCCAAGGTGGCAGGAATACAATGGTTCCAGAGTGAGGTCAAGTTCATTCCTCCCTACTTCTGGTGCTTCCTCACGATAATTGCCACTGCAAAAAAAATAAAATAAAACATTAACTATCAGTTAATACTAGTGAAGAAGAAACCCTAGTTAAATATGAACTATAACAAAGATGCAACTTAATGTATTATATATGTTGTTATGGAAAGTTCACCCCATGTTCAGAAGTGGCTGAGGTAGCAAGAAAGATGCATTAACTCCATGGTTTGGATGCTCCCATTGTGCCTGCTGTGCTGCAACCTTTTCTTTCTCTTTTATCTGATATCAATTCACACAGATACTTCAACATATGTTACAGTTATACCTTACATAGATGAAGAATATGAATCTATCTTCCATGAAATAAATAGGGCTATATATATATATATATAACATTTATTTTGTTTAGTATAGCAATCATCAAACTCCACTTGGTCAAAATCAACAAAGGAGGTGATTGATTTCATTTTCCTCATAATTTCACGAGCAGATGAAAACTTTGCAACATCATGATAAGAGGCAGAAGTGTATGTGTTGAGAAAAATATGAAGGAAATGAGAATGTAATTTTACAGTATACACACACATACAAATATCTCGTTGTTTAGATGTAGTGAACAGATACAATCCTGCATTCTTTGATGTTATAATGTCAAAGTTAACAATTAATGAAGTTGGTTTAGTTACAATTTAGTACAAATCAACTACAAATTTCTACAAGTGTAGATCATATTACAAGCATATTGCAAAAGTGTGTTAATTTGAATATTAAAGAAGAAAATAATGGACAATTTTTTTCATTATTTGATAAGTTTTAGGATGTGATAGTAAAAAAAAAATCATTGAAATATGACGATAAGGAAACAAATAAAAAAAATGATCTTTTAAACGGTAGAAATGGAAGAAAATGGAAATGTGTTAGAAAGTGAAATGGATAAACTTCATAAACAATCATTTCATAAATTACAAATATAATTTTGTATCTAATATCTTTTAAAATAAAATTATTTTATCTGATTTAAAAATGTATCATAATCTTTTAGAAAAAAATAAAAAGAGATTATTTCTCTTCCACGTTATTCTAATTCGGGACATAAAGTAGTAGATCCAATAAAAAATAGTTTTTTTTTTTTTTCTAATCTCAAATAAAAAATAAAAATTTAATATTTTTCATCTATCTCTCTTCACTCCATGTTTACTAAATCTTACTTAAAAAATATACTTAGACTGTTTAAACTAATAACCTTCAAACTTATAAGACTTATTTTCCAATTTACACATAACAGTACTAGATAATTTTTTGCAGCATTAACACAATGACACAATAAAAAACTAATGCAAAAAGAATAAATCTGAGTAATATTATTGTTCATGACCTTCTTTGCAAGCATGTTATTCTGCTCCTGTATCACTTTCTCCTGTCAAAGTACAAGTAGAGCACATGTCAGGTTGTCCAGAGGGACACGCATAATCAACAAGATTGGTCTCTGAAACTTATATGCAACCGTTACAACCTTTTAGGACACAGAGACCTACGTAAAGATGTGACAAGATTTTAGTAAGTACCTTCTTCTGAAGCTCCGAGATCGATTCGTACATGAGTTGGTTCTGTTATAAAATCCATAATAATACATAGTTACTATGCATAATCAGTGTTCAGTACCAATGAAGCACATGAGTTAAACAGAAAAAATTGAAGTAAAGTATGAGTAGTTAGTTGTATGTTTTATATACTCTGCGGGTACGAATTTGTTTGAGAGCAGTATCTAACTGCTGCTCCAGACTCTGAAGCTCTTTCAGACTCATTGAACCTAAATCTTCTCCCATATAGTGCCTGTGTGTAGAAAGGGTTTCCATGAAATAATAATTGAGAAATTTCAACAAAGTTTTTGTTTTCTTCTTCTAATAAGACAAATCAAATTAAAGGCAACAAAGTACAAGAATCTTGTATGATATACCTATGGTTTCTCTGCAAAAGGTCGATCTTTGCCTTGAGTCTGGTATACTCAATGGTCCAATTTCCCTGCACAAACACATATCTAACTGTTCACATTCTTTACATGGATTGGGACAAGAATCTCTGTATATCAGTTAGATTAATTATATCACTTTACATATTTGAAAACTGCAAATGTGGGGCACAATCTTTGAAGTAAGATATTTGTAAATTGATTAAAATCATTATTCAGTACTTATAATTGTATTTATAGTTTATTAATTATTTAAATCTTTTTTATAAGAAATAAAATTAGTAATTAAAGTACTGTGTTAATGCTGTTTTTAACAAAACTAATGTATATAGTTATTGAGACATTATTGATTATAAGTGAACAAAACTATTAGTTCTCTTTTTGGAAAAAAATATTTTTATGGATCTATTAATTGTTGAATTTTTTTTATATCTGTTTAATAAGCAATGTATACATTTGAAAACAATTCAAGTTTTATAATATATATAATTGAATATGTTATTGATATATCATTTTCCAGTTTCATATTTCTATGAATTGAATTGTTTTCATTTTAACTTTATAACATGAAAAGCCGATAAACAAATAACATGAAATTAAAATTATCTCCATACATTTTAAATTGCGTAAATCTAATTTGGAGTAGAATTTGCTTGGTCTACCAAGAGTTATCAATTTTACATGATAAGATTTTTTAATTTCAGTACCAACAATCTCATAAAAATTACCTTTTCTACAAATAATATGTTTTTCAAAAAGTTTAGATTTTATATTCATTTCTACAATTACTTATTGACAGAAATATCACCACTTTTGGATCTATATCTTCCCCATATTTGTCAAAATATGAAACAATCAAGACATTTTCAATGATTTATGGTCCTTTTACCACATCTAAATAATATTTCCTGCATCTTATTTTAAAAAGAAAGACCTTTCAATATTTTTATTAACTTTTAAATGGTAGGTTTTCTGTCAATAATGTTCCTAAAGAATTTTAAAAACATGTCCAAGGCTATTGTTTCTTTTTTTTTTTAAATCAGAAAAAAAATTTATATATATATATATATATATATATATATATATATATATATATTGTGGAACAAATAACAAACCTGTGATTCAGAATCATTGGCAACAAGTTGTCTCTCAGCATAGGCATACCTTTCATAGCGTTCCAGTATCTTCTCCATGCTGTTTTATAATTGTCAAAAAGAGGGAAAAAAAATATATTAGTTCTCTCAACTATCACTTAATTAATAAAAAAAACAGCTAAAGATTATTACACAGTCATGGAAATAAAAGGAATTCAAGTCTAGTATGATAAGGGAGGAACAGCTAGTAATTAGAACAAGGTGCAGAAAAACAAATGTTAACAAAACATGTTCTTCACTCATAAACTATCAAAAAATGCCTGTTATGTTTTTCACTGTAGTCTGATGATGAATATGTATTCGCTGATACATATACGTCCATTACACTAAATCATTGATAAAAACAAAACTCAAACAATTATTAAAATGAAAAAATGAAGTCTAAATAATCTGAACACCCCTTAACAGAAAATCTGAATTTTATAATTTGTATATTATATTATATTATATATATATATAATATTTATATATTATATATACACACACGTAATATATATAATCCTTACATAGTTACAGTTTCCCTACTTACAATTAGTAAATATGAACATCAGAATGCCATTCAACATAAAAACAGAAAGAGGTAATTTATGCATTTATTTTTGGAAATATGAAGATGATTCAAACAAGGAGAATACAATTTTTGGAGAAAAATATTGTTCTCTTAAATTTGAAATATATATTGTTATGTCCCAGCTTTTACTCTACAAGTTAACAAATTGTGTTATTTAACATTGTTCTGTTCCAGTAATATTACGATGAATATTTTACTGTATTTTAGAAAAATGAATGCAAAGAAAGAATTGGCTAATGTTGAATGTTACGTTTCAGTGGTGGCAGGTATGGTATAATAAATATGAAGATCTGGTATCAGCCAATGGAAACAGAAAGAAATTAGAAGTTGAATTCCGTAATTTATTCACACCACACGGTTGATCTAGGAAACTGAACCCATCAACTGAAAAGGGAGCAGAATAATATTAGTCTGAGATTAAACAGAAAAGCATGCAACATTCTTGGTTCCATGTTATGATATGTGTGTGAAAGGACTTGAGCTTCAAAATGATCTTGACACCTAGCTCTATGTGTAAATACGTGTTAATCAACCAGCTTTAAGCACAGCATACTCTCTATCACAAAAGAAGCAAAGAGCCATCATTTTCTTAAATGGAAAATGAAAAGTACGAATTTTGAAAGCTGGAACAGCAACTGCTTCTTCTAGGTCCTGCACCGAAAGGACCTGAGCTCCAAAATGAGCTTGACAAGTAACCAAATACTGTCACTCCTGACCAAGTTTCCAGAAGAGTAAACACCTCACATCAAGATTTTTCGAACAAAAAAATTCATGTACAAAAAAGTTGAACCACACTAGTTTTCCAACGTAGTATCTGTGAAGAATCTTTGAATAAACATCAAGAAGACCACTCAAGCACCCAACACAATCTACTTATCTTGTTCATAAAATTTTCCCAGGTTTAGGGTGAGTGAAAAATATGCACATCCATAGTTAGAAAAAGACACATGCTAAGGGAAGTACGAACGTTCATAGTTCATAGTTCATAATAATAATAATAATAATCAGACACGTTTTCTTTCTTCTGCATCTTTCTTTAAAATCGCTTTAAAACACCAGATACCCTTGTTTGTGCACAAGCACAACATCAGAAAAATCTGTTTGATCTGCCCGAAAACAAGAGGAAAGACAGTTTTTCCTCTAGCTTTTGAGCCCAAAACGAAACCTTTAACTGAAAAGTTAAAGAAAAAGCAAGTTAAGATTTAGTTTTGAAGAAAAGAGAAGTGATATAGTGATAGATCTCCCTTTGTGGAGACGAAGACACAGTAAGTATGGTGTGTAAGAGAGAGATCTGTGGAAATTATACGATATATGCAGTAAAAAGGGAGGTAGAAGGAGGGTTATAGAGAGATCTATGCATAGTATATATAGTATTACCAAGAATCGGTGGCATATTCAAAGAGCTTTCCTTTGTGGGAGAAGACAATCAAAGCGACTTCAGCGTCACAGAGCACAGAGATCTCGTGTGCTTTCTTGAGTAACCCAGCTCTCCTTTTGGAGAAGGTTACCTGGCGATTGATCTTGTTCTCTATCCTCTTCAGCTGAACCCTACCCCTTCCCATGTTACTGTCTTCTTTTTTGCTTTAATTATATTATACCTAATTACTTCTTTCCCTTTTTTTCCCAAGAAAACCCCAAACAAGGAAAAGGGAACAAACCCCAGAAATATGCTTAAAAAGCTTGCTATTATAGCCAATGGAGGGAGAGAATGTTAATTTACGGATCTTTCTTCTTCTGGACAAGAATGGAGGAGAAGCCGCAGTGTGTAGTAGTGCCACTTTGCTATGCTAATGCTATTATCTCTATCTATCATTCTATATATCCATCTATCACTCTGTTATTATTATTATCATTCGTAATCACAAACATTGGCGTTTCGAGACAAGCGGTTTTGGTTTCTGGTATCAAAAAACCATGGCAGTTTTTCTAACGTTGTGCTGTCGAGCAGTGATTGGTCGGGTAGTTACCATGTTGGTCACAATGATATCTCTTTTGCTTTTTGGGTTTTGTTTTTGCATTGGGGACTATGGATTCTCTATCTCACTGGATTCAACTTTCATGTGTCTGATGGTTTAAACAGTGTCCATGTCGTACGGACCAGAACATTACGTGCATCCTTTCATTGACGGCGCCACGACCCACGAGTTTTTGACTCTGGTTCAGCCCTTCATCCAACATATATTCAAAATGGTTTTTTTAGGTTTAACTTTTCCCCTTCCACATGTTGTTCACATCTCTTTCTCCTTCCCCTTCCCCTTCTTCTTCTTCCATTGCTACTTTTTCCACATTCAAACCATTTTTTTAACTATTCACTCCCTTCCCATTAATGTCTCAATGTACCTCAGGCTTTACACTCCCCAAATATGTACATACATATTCCTCTTTCTTTAGGTAAAAAAACTTGGTGCTCTAATGAAAATATATGCTACCTTCAATATTTTCTTAAAACTTTACTATTGGAACTCTCCGTACGTAATCACGGCCACCTGTGCTTAAAATCTGAAGCATGTGACTGTACTTTCGCTTTATACTGCTATATTCTGTGTTTAATAAATAGATTGGACTCGCCTATTCCACCGAAAAGTTTGATGAACTGGGTTAATTAAATTGTAATATCGAATGAAAAAAAATGATGAATATCGGTAATTCAAGCTGGTTCCTTCAGGAAATTTAAACGGTTTTATTTTAACTTATCAGAAGATATTGAACGTGTGATAGTTATACAGAACAAACTAAAATATTGTGTTAAGAAATTAACTTTAAGTTTAATTTAACTTTCAAAAACTGATTTATAAAGTGGGTTTTGTATTTAATTATATGATGTCAAATTTGTCTCTTATCATTAGTTGATGTGAAACTTGCAACTAAACATCAATGAGTAGTCCAATAACAGATGTAACAAGAGATCCAACAAACAACATATTTTGTTAGGATAGACTCACATGCACAACCTTGATATCATGTTAAGAAGTAAACTTTAAAGCTTAAATCAACTTTACAAAATTAACTTGTACGTAAGGTTTGCACATACTTATTTTATATTGTATATTGACCTTATCTCTAGTCAACATAGAATTTTCAATATAGTCGTTAATTTTTTTTTCCATGTCAATATAATCATAATAAATAAAAAATATATAACACAAATAATGCACAAGTTAACTAAAATCAATAAATATATAGGATAAATAATCATTTTAGTACATTCTATATCAATAAGATTTATCTCATTCATTTTATCAATTCAACATTTTTTACATAGATATAGAGACCTTTTATAATATTATATCTAAGTACTAACACCAAAGGCTAACATATGTCTTGCCTAATAGTTTATGATAGCTCAATAGAATAGTCGAGACAAAAGCAATATAACTCTATCAATGAAGTATTCATTCTAGTTATAATCACATAGCACTTAATATTTTGTTTGAGGAAATTTATAGGGGTAAAACCGGGATTTTGATATGTAATGCTACATCTTGACATTTTTCTGAACAAACTTTTGTATATATAGAATATATATATATATATATATATATATATATATATATATATATATATTTTATAAAAATATATAT
>Ga0214544_1009012_pt1 | contig 16035 bp, 15 predicted proteins | sample CNSS3metaG_FD_160074 | JGI IMG/M metagenome (GOLD analysis project Ga0214544, IMG submission 160074) | Root nodule microbial communities from cowpea collected in UCLA plant growth center, Los Angeles, California, USA - CNSS3 | ecosystem: Host-associated > Plants > Roots > Nodule | place: USA...
TCATGGCATAATCTTCAAATTCTAAAACTACTAAATCTACTTGTTCTTGATCACTAACTAAATGAATATTGAAGATTTGGTCCACTTTTTGCTCCCACTCTATGTAGAGGTTTGGATCATTCTCCCCTTTGAACTTTAGAATCTTGATTGGTGGAGGTTGTCTTTGTGGGAGTTGATTGCGCCTTCCACCACCATCATAGCTGTGTCTTCTTCTTCTTCCACCATGGCTAGAGTCCTCGGAAGAGGACCTCCTCATTCTCCTCTCATCTTCCCTAAGCTCAAGTCTTTGGATGTGCTCTTGTAGGAAGATCTCACTTTGTCTCCTATCCGCCCTCAATTGGTCAAAAGTTTCTCTCCTACTCACTTCCATCTTACGTAAGATGTTGACAAGGGTCATTTGTTCACTTTCTTAGGCCATAGGAGTCACCATAGGAAGGGAATAAGGTGAGGCCGACTCCTCCTCTTCTTCTACCTCCAAGATTGGATCCATATTCATGTTCCTACACCAAAAACCGAGACAAGGAAGAGGTTACCTAACAAACAATTCCAAACCCGAGACCTAGTGTGGTCTTCTCAAGCACCCAAGTGTTTTTTATCAGACTCCCAAAGCACACAAGCAAGGCTAGCACTCAAAAACCTTCCAAACAAGTGAAAACACCTTTAAAGAGATGAAAACCTTTTCAAAGCTCAAACAAGCGGCTCGGCCACAACACTCTAGGAAAACAAGGAAAAGAAAACTACTAAGACAAAACAAAGATTACCTAAAGACAAGCAAGCAAAGCTAAAAGAAAACAAGTTTAACTTCTAGGGAAACTTGTTTTTAAAGAAAAAACTTTAACAAGACTAAAACAATGAAAAACACTTTTAAGGACTCTATGGAAAGCATTTGAACAAGCCAAGATTATATCTCAAATTATGCATACACCAAGAAAGATCATAACCAAGTCAAAGCATGGAACTAATTTGCCAATATCACCCAAAATCCAAGTATAAATTTTGGTAGCATAACACCTAGTAAAAATGGCCAAATGGATTCACCAACCATTGTAAAAGCTCTCGGCCAAACCGTTTTTGGTCATGAAAACACTTTTTCTTTTCAAAACTAGGTACTTAAAATGATGAGATCTTTAGGGTGTCTTGAACACTTAGTTCCTTAAAATTAGGTCAAAATCAATTTCAAGGAGCATACAACAACACAAGGCATAGATCTCATGCAATAGTTCAAAAACTTAGAAACAAGAATAAGAAAACTCAAAGAAGCATATGACAAGAGACTCAAGCAAAAGTTAGACACATTTAAAGACTCAACATGACATACACAAAGATACAAACATATAGTTATCATGCATTTAAACTCATGGATTTGAGGCTCAAAGAGTAAGCATCAAAAGACATGTTATCCAACCACATTTAGGAGCAAAAGAGTCACAAAACCGAAGCCAAAATTGCCACAACATCACCTGAAAATGTTGTTTTTCGTATTCTCGTCAGCTCTGACCTTTGCTCACTCATTTGATCATAACTCTCTCCACATAACTCCAAATGCGTTAATTCTTTTTTTTGTTGGAAACTAGACTCAGATATTTCTTTTGATATAAAGAACGTTACTTTTGGACCACTGAGATAGCTGCAGTATTTTTTTCAAAAACGCACACGTTGCTGACAAAAGAGTTCCCAAACCAATTCTGAAATGAAATGGTTAAACTAGAAGTTACACCTGTAATTCAATTGACAGGTATAATGCACGAAAATATACAAGCCAAGAAGATCTATCCTACCCAGGGAATAGGTACATGTTGTTTGCTTGATTTACATGGCCCACTTTTCCGTTACCTGCACAAGATTTAAACCAATAAATTATGCAACACTCGAGATACATTTGAACTATACTAGTTACATCTAAATCAAAGAAAGTAGTAATTACTAAGATCTACATTTTCGAAAGGGCTTCCACTGGCAAACACTATATTTCCCCAGCATGCTTGAAAGCATCAATAGTAGTGCACTCTCCACATAATACATGGAAAAAAAGTCAATGAAAACACATAAACATTATTAAGGAATTATGAGTGCATAATGAGCCTTGTACAAACAAACCATTCATGGTGGGGTTAGACATGGCAAAGATAGGAGGTTTTGTTGAAACAGATTCTCTCATTGCCTTAAGCACCTGAGTCGAATCTCAACCATTAAAATTAAGAAATTCAATAGCAGAAAAGCTCAATAACAGTTTTGGTCCATTATACATATTTATTTAATATCCCTTATTGAAAATGCCACCAACACCAGATAAACCAAGGAGCACATGTGGCTTAATCTTCTTAACCTAATTATTAATAGGTTTAAGAATTAAAGGACGTACAAGAAAGTATGCATAATCTTTAAAATTAGCATTAATTTAGTGAAGAGATTTAATCCTTCTATGTCAAAATAACTCTTTTCAGTGTTGTAAAGTATATCCTAGGGTCAAACAAACTTTCCTACATGAATCCTGTAACATTTACCACTTCAATTATGCTAGCACCCTCAGTAAGCCCCTCTAAGTTTCTTGGATTTTTAGCAAATGGAGCTGCAGCTGGATCTAAATTGTTCCTTTCTATTATGACTAGACCCTGCATACAAAAAATGGCACTGTTATCAGACTAAACCTAAGTTTTTTTATGAAATAAACTAAACATCCTACATACTATATGAAATAGTAACATAACAATTGTATATTCCACACTATTAGCAATTATTTTCTTATGCCATCAACATTGAATGCAAAGACAAATCAAGACAAAGAATATGCTAAAGAAAAATATGTTTAGATTGAATGAGTTCATTCAGAGTCACATCTGAAAGGGAATGGTAAGTCAAAACAATTAAGTGACTTGCGGGACTAACAATGCTGGTAAAGTTCATGAAAGCATACGTCTTTAAGTTAAATAGTAAAAATTAAAAATCAAGAAAATGAAACCATGGAGCCATTTCTAATCGTGGCAATGCTTGTTTTTTAAAGAGAGTAACAAACAAAGTTTTTCCAGTTAACATCTTTGATTTGAGTTCTGCATGAGCCTGTCTTTATCACATCTCCACAGAATAGAATCTTAAATGCAGTTAACAACTATGAATGTCTACCTCAGTTGAGATTCAATATTTAAAGCTAACAGAGACCATATATGATTGGTTTTTTGTTTTAGCAATATTTAATCCCATTGGTTGAAAAGTAATTTTCTAAACAATACAAGTCATCTTGTTACGAACAAGATCCTAAGTTTAGTCTTTGCTAGAGCAAATGACCTTATTATTTGGTTGTTCTTACAAAGGCCTCTTAGATAGCCATCTACTGAACATGGCAAAACATTCTTCAGGTTTGTACTCTGGAGCTGTATGGCCTCCACCCTGAAAATATACCAGTACAACCAATGGAATCAAGAACTACCAAATATGCTACATATACTTTATTCTCATTACACTTTTTGTTACACTTTTTAAATGGAATCTAGAATATACTTATTAAATGGAATCTATATTTGAGCCACAAGAGCAACAAGGAGAACAAAAAAACTTGCCTTCACAGTTGCAAATGTCATTCGATTGGAGTAAGTCCTGGTGTATCTATTTGCAGGAAAACAAAAATCAAATACATAAATTAATTAGCATTTTAGATGAATTAAGCCTGGTGATTATATAACTGCAGTTCAGTTGGTGGAATACCCTGCAACTTGGCCATTTGTATGCCATTGCCTCCAATCATCCATAATAGAGTAGTTTAAAGATTTGACCCATGCTTGTGTTGCCAAGAAAGGAACCATAAGGTCATGATCGCCACTGTCAGCAATATAGAAAAGTTATGTGGTATGTGAAATTAAAACTATAGTTCAAACCTTATTCAATATATGGAGAAAGAATATTGACCTGTATATGAGCGAACGATAGCCCATTCTACTCAGATTTACGTGATACTCAAAACTTCTTGGGATATCTTTCTTGTAAGGTATATCGAACTTACAATGACGGCATTTTCCTATACTTCCCTACACCATGCAACCAAGATACCAAGATTTACGTTATATATGAACTTGTATATGCAATTGTATGTGGGAAATTTATTGTCATTTGTATCAACTACACCTGACGGATATGTAATGCAGTGCGAACACTATCATCATTGGCCCAGAAACCGTAGAGGAAGTATACATAACTCTGGATGGTAGTTCACAGGTATGTTAAACAACCAATGCATGTTATAGCAAATATATCACTTTACAAATATGCAAATAAATAAATAAATAAATAAACATTTGTGATTGAATGAGGCATGAAGATTACTTGACAGTTTAAGGATGGCAATTTGAGACGAGGGTTTAGGAAATTCGTGCTGGAATATTTCTTCATTAGTGATCTCCTCCAAGATATTTCGGTATCCATCCACTCACATAATGGGTCCAAAATATAGGCACCGTTCATTCCTGATAAAGCCTATAACAATGAAACAATTATTGACATTGTGATTTTTTGTTATTAGAGATTCTACAAATGAAAATCTTGCAAGTAAAGATCAAATAAGCGTACCTCGTTGAATGACTCGATATCTCTAGAGCATAATACATTTTGATGTCTACTTTTATGTACTCTCCTCTACAATTTTTTTGTAGTGACTTTTCATTGTAACAAGAGAGTTTTGTTAGCATTTGACTTTCTTCAACAGAGTTTTTTATGAGAATGAAATTACCTCATATAATTCATCGGAAATAAGGGCCATTCCATGAGAACAAGGAATTCGATAATTAAACTCTCTTCCGATAGTAACAACATTCCCTAACACGTATCCCTAAAGAAAACAAAAAACATTTTAGGATAAGTACATTGCATGTGTTTATCTTTTTTTTTTTCAATTTTCGCCATACAGAAATATATTTTTAATTATTTTGACAAGGTTACCCTCACACCTCTTTAATTGTTTGAAAAATATTTTAATATGTATCCTGTAAGATTGTTTGTTTATACGTTGAACAAAGATGATAATAGAATCAAAGTTGGCAAACATTTTTTTACGGAGTCACGCCACTTTAAATAAAGCCTTTTTTTACTAGTTTTCCAGAAGAATAAACAGTGATGAACATTTTATTTTTGTATCAAAACACATCTTTGACAATTGAGACATGCTACACAAGGTATTATAATCAACTACTCAAATCTCACTTTAAATTGGTCAAATTTGTGTTTAATATTAACTAACTACTTGGAATATATGATCAAGCAATGAGCACTTTTAGTATTTGCAGGAGATCTTACATCCGAATTTTCAAAGCTTTTTAATGCAATCAATCATTGTACAAAACAAATTAATGTATATGAGAAATTCACTCCTAAACTTCTGATTCTCCTCACAGAAACATTGTACTAATAATTGTGGAAAAATGTATACCCAACGTCAAAGAGATACTTTAAGATGCTAACCTGGAGATTTATCCATGGTTGAACCCCTTTTTCATTTGCTGAAAACAACAGAATTTGGCAACCACTAAACTTTATTACCTTGTGAAATTTCTTGAACAATGATTGGAATAGGAATGCCAGAGTACGAATCACCATCGATGTAAACTTCATTTGACAAAAAAGTTGGATGATCAATCAGCCACTACAAACAGTTAATAATCACTGTAACAACTAATCTTTTGTCTACCAACAGAGCAGAAAAAGGTGATGATTGTGAAATAGAGAAACGAAAGAACAGGATGAACACCTTTCTTAGAAATTAATGGGCCTGGTGAACAAGTATCCAATCACTTCCATGAGCAGCAAACTCTGTTGTGGAGCGACGGAGTTGGCGCAACGAAGATCGCTGCAACGGAGGCTACGGCATGGCTTAATCGCGGAACAGAATCGATTCGCACTCTGAACTTAGGTTTTTGATGGAGCTGGCGCAACGAAGACCGCGGGACGGAGCTGGCACGACGGAGCTGGTGCGACGGAGACAGCGCGACGGAGCTGGCGTGACAAAGATCGCTGCAACGGAGGATACGACATGGCTTAATCGTGGAGCAGAATCGATTGGCACTTTGAACTTAGATTTTCGAGTGAAAGGGAAAGATTCATTACTTTACTTTTCTAACTTGGGAGGGAAGACGTGACTTCATTTGAGAAAAATGTTGTTCCTACTGAATACAAACGTACCCAAGAACACAAGTTAACTCGGACCAATGACTAACTAGATGCGCGCGTCCACCTACTAGAACCTGAGTGTCTTCTCCCAAGCGCCTGAGTGTCCTCTCCCAGGTGCCTGAATGTCTTCTCCCAGGTGCCTGAATGTCTTCTCCCAGGTGCTTGAGTGTCCTCTCCTGATGAAGGAGTCTACTGGTGGGGGGCCTGCAAAGTCACTCCGACGCTCAAGTTAGTGTCAGAGCAATAAATGACTACAATAGTAAAAAATACCATGGCCTCTTTACCTCGTGAACAGTGCCTTTTATACTACTTTAATGGGCCAAATCCTATGGGCCTAGGGTTTCCGCTGCCTGGTAGGTTTAAGTTTCACTAATTGCGTTTAATTACTCTTAATAACTTATCATTCCTAATTTCTCCAACACTTACCGCAGTTCACTTGGTAGAGGTTATTACGACTCCTTCATTATTCGTGTGTTATAGAATCTCCTGTGCCAGAGTATATTCGGACCTCATATTGGTACATTTCGCATGCTGGGGCGTGCCTACTTAGAAGTATCCCTTCCCCCCAATATGTACACTAGTCCCCCAAGAGTTGAGACTAATATGTTGAGAACTCTTCACATTATTATGCTTTGAGCAGAGGCGACTTCGGCTATAAGAATTTATGTGGCGTTGGACATACTTGCTTAAGTGGTAGCAGAGAAATTTTTTGCATGCGTATGCTAGTGGTTTCTCGTGCCAATGCATTTTGGGGAATGGAAAAGGCAGCATTACTTTAATGGGCCTGGGCCTTGTCATGATGTGATGTTGCCTTGGGAATTGTGACAGGCGTTGCCTGCTGGTCGTTGGATCATTTTGATCGAACGGATGTCACGCATGTTGCACTGTGCTCATTGCTCTGCTATAAATAGGGTAATTAATGATAAGTTATTAAGAGTAATTAAACGCAATTAGTGAAACTTAAACCTAACAGGCAGCGGAAACCCTACGCCCATAGGGTTTGGCCCATTAAAGTAGTATAAAAGGCATTGTTCACGAGGTAAAGAGGCCATGCTATTTTTTACTATTGTAGTCATTTATTGCTCTGACACTGACTTGAGCGTCGCAGTGACTTTGCAGGCCCCCCGCCAGTAGACTCCTTCATCAGGAGAGGACACTCAGGCACCTGGGAGAAGACATTCAGGCACCTGGGAGAGGACACTCAGGCGCTTGGGAGAAGACACTCAGGTTCCAGTAGGTGGACGCGTGCATCTAGTTAGTCATTGGTCCCAGTTAACTTGTGTTCTTGGGTACGTTTGTATTCAGTAGGAACATTTGGCGCCCACCGTGGATCTCTTTTACGGCTTGAGACGTCTCGTTTGTTTGTGAAGCTTGGCAAGTATGTCCTCGTCCTCATTGTCTGATAAGTCAGCCTCTAGGATTCACTCAGATAGGGTAGGGACGTCCTCGGCCCAACCCTCTAGTAATAGCACCTCCTCTGACGAGGAGAGCTTATCGGACATTCCTCTACGGTCTGGGTATGAGTGGGTTGATAGCATTGTGCGTGAGTATTTTTCGAAGTACAAATGGTCTTCCTCTATTCGCAGATTTGCCGAGGCATATGCGATTTTAGATGAGGATAGTCTTGACGAAGCCGTGTCCTTAGACCGAGTTGGTCGTGTAGATAATGCTTGCCATGGGCGAGAAGGTTACTCAGATGAGTTTTTTTATATGTATGCGGTGTTGTTTACAAATTTGCATGTTCGATTACCGTTCGACGAGTTCACTATTGGGGTGTTGAGGATTTTAAATGTGGCTCCGTCGCAGTTACATCCTAATGCGTGGGCTGCTTTACAAGCTTTTAGATTTTTGTGTCAGATTTTAGGTTTGAAACCATCTCCAGCCGTGTTCTTGCATCACTATAGCACTAGACCTAAGGAACCTGTGAGGTGGTTATCGTTGTTTGGACAACCTAGGATTGGTTTACTCGCCCCATATTCGTCCTCCTTCAAAAATTACAAGAACACTTTCTTTAGGGTTGTAGTTAACCCTGTTGGTCGCTCTTACTTCTTTGATGGTGACACTCCCAAATTTCCCTTTTATTGGACGCGTAATCCCCTGCATTATGATGAGTGGCCCCGGACTATGATGTCAGCCGAGGACTGCGAGGTTCTTAATTTGCTTGATTCACTTCCTCGGCGGCTTCCTACTAAGCGTATTGTGGCTATACTGAGTTCTCCTCGTCCTCGCAGGGACATGTTGGGTATGTGCGAATTTTTCATACACACACTATGTGTTAACTTGTCTTACTTTGTTTTTGTTTGCACCAGCTTTGATGGCGTCGCATGAAGGTGTTGGTGCAGGTCAGAAAAGTCGTTTTCACTTACTTCGCGAAAAACTGAATGAGCGGAAGAAAGGTGGAGACAACGCTCCAGGGACAAGCTCTGCCACCCAACCCAAAGGTGCTATAGGTGTTGGTAGTCCTCGGCCTCCTCCTGCAGCAGAGAAAAGGAAGAGAAAGACTGCTCAAAAGGATGCAGGTTCGTCGGGCTCTCCCTCCCCAAAGCGCAGCCGCGTGTCCGGGGATGCCTCTTACCAACGTTTGATGGGGGCTGAAATGCAAATATATGATGGGATGAGTATTACTATATCCCAGGAGGAGGCTAATTTGATTACAGAGTCGCCACTGCCAATCCTCATGAAAGCCTTCGCAGAGTTTCAGTCGCGAGCTTTAGTTATAGGGAGACACATGGGCCACGAGCTGATTAAAGTGGGCCAGACAGAAGATCTTGAAGCCGAAGTTGCTTTGCTGAAAAAGCAACTTCGAGTGGCTAATACGGAGAAAGACAAATTGGCGGGGGAGGTGAGTGATGTCCAGAAGCAGCTCCAACAGGCTATTGGTGACAGGAAGTCTTGGCGTAATCGCTGCCTTGAAGCTGAGGAGAAGTTGAAGAAAAGTTCTGAAGAAGCATTGGCCTTGAAACACTCCCTTGACGAGATGAAGACTGCCCATGCCGAGTTAGACAAGGAAGTTTGGGAGTTGCGGGAAGGTGTCGTGGAAGAGCATGAGCTTGGCTTCAGGAAGGCCTTGCGTCAAGCAGCCCTCCTTTTTGACATTCCCGCGGATGATGATCAGTTTGATGTGGGGAAGGATGTATATCAGAAAGCGTTGGTGCGAATTGAGGATATTCCTGTTATCTCGGATCAGGCTGAAGATACCCCGCCTACTCCTACTGTCGAGGACACTAAAAGGTCGAGGGATGGAAATGTAGATGGTGCGGGTGATAGGGACTGATGGCTGGCTTTTGGCATGCGTATTTTGTTTTGGGTTTGCATTAGTTATATACGTCATTTGTGATGCCCCAATAGTTGTAATATTTTTTGAGAAACTCTACCTTCCCTTTTTATTGCTATATACCCCGACATTACAAAGGTTGTAATATTTTGATGTGCCCTTAGGCAATCTTTTATTGTTTCGCTTGTGTATAATGTTTCTATGCCTGAGATCGTGCATTTGCTTTCGTTTTATTAAGATTAATTCGGCTTGTATATTACATGCTATATAGTCGACCTTAGTTGGCTTATGGTTTCCAACAGGGACTTACAGCAAGTAGATGATGTCTTTTGGAAGACATGTCGACCTTGGTTGACTAAGGTTGTCAACAGGGAATTTTTGAGGGTGGAGCGTTCTCTCCATAAAGATCTTGCGTCGACCTTATTTGATTAGTATTATCAACAGGGACTTAGTTTTTGCTGGAACTATTAACTAATTGGACATAGATATAACTTAATCTTTTTCATTGATATTGAGCCTCGTTAAAACCTTTCCGGCCCAAACCCTACTTAGGGAAAAAGACCGGAATAGGAAATAGTACCCTTGATTACATCGTTAGCTGTAGTAAAATTTTAAGTGTGTTACATTCCACGTCCTGGGAACTGGTGTCCCACATAGATGCTACAGCCTATATGCTCCTTTACCCTCGTCTGCGGTGACTCTAAACGGGCCTTCCCAATTTGCTGAGAATTTTCCCTCTACCTTCCTTGCATTACTGTTCATCCGCCACACTAAGTCGCCTGGGTGGAATTTTCTAGGTTTTACCTTAGAGTTATATCTTCGCAACATTCTTATCTTAGCAGCTGCTTCTTGAATTTTAGCATGTTCTCTATTTTCTGGTAGGAGGTCTAGATTATTTGCTAGACATTGGGCATTGGTGGCTTCTCATAATTCTGCTGACGAAGAGACGGCTCGCCTATTTCCACCGGTATCATGGCATCTGTTCCATATGTGAGGCTGTAAGGCGTTTCCTTGGTGGCAGATTGTGGCGTGCAGCGGTATGCCCAAAGTACTTCTTGCAATTGCTCCGGCCACAGTCCCTTTGCTTGGTCCAGCCTTTTCTTTAACTCTTAAGATAACTTTGTTGGCTGCTTCTGCTTGACCGTTGCCTTGCGGGTGTTCCACTGAGCTAGTTACATGCTTGATGTGCAATCCCAGGTAGAAGTCTTTGAGTCCAGCATCGGTGAATTGCTTCCCATTGTCAGTAATTATGGTGTGCGGAATTCCAAAGCGACAAATGACATTTCTCCAGACAAACTTTTGCACTTGCTGTGCTGTGATGGTTGCCAATGGGTCGGCCTCAATCCATTTTGTAAAATAATCTACAGCGACCAACAGAAACTTGACTTGCCCCTTTCCAGGGGTGAATGGGCCCATTTAGCAAAGGGCCATGGGGAGGAGATGATGTGCAGTTCTTCTTGCTTGACATGGGATATGTTCCCGTGCTTCTAGCATGGTATGCAGCGTTTAACAAAGCTGGTGACGTCTGCCATCATGGTGGGCCAGTAGTATCTGGCCCTTAATATTCTTGTTGACATTGTTCTGGCACTGGAATGGTATCCGCAAATGCTCTGGTGTAGTTCTTTCATAACATATTCCGCTTGCTCTATGTCAATACATTTCAGTAAAGGGGTGGTGAATCCCCTCTTGAATAATTTGTCTCCGACTAGGGTATATCGCGCTACCTTCCTCTCCCAATCCTTTTCTGGGTGGTCAGGTTTGCTTCCAATTTTTAAAAAATGCACAATGGGGGTTCTCCAATCTGATGATACTTCTACAGTGTGACATTCAGGTGTGCTGGTAGATGGGGCAGTTAATTCCCTTTGCAGGATGGATTTGTACTTACTTCCCTTTACTTTTTGTGCTAGCCAATTTTGACAAAATATCAGCTCTTATGTTACTTGCTCTGGGCACATGCTCAATCTTATATTCCTCGAAACCTTGTAGTATGTTTGTTACTATGTGATAGTACTGGAGTAGAAGTGGGTCTTTAACTTGGAACTCTCTAGTCAGATGTCCAACTGTTAATCTTGAGTCTGTACGGCATATGATTCTGGTTACCCCCATTTCTCTAGCAAGTGTCAATCCTGCCACCATTGCTTCATACTCCGCCTGATTATTTGAGACTCTGAATTTGAAACGAAGTGATTATTCCAAAACTATCTCGTTGGGTCCTTCTAGTACTATTCCAGCTCCTCCTCCTCGGATGTTAGAGGATCCATCGATGTGTAGCGTCCACCAGATGGTTGCTGAATCTGCTTCATGTTGTAACTCAACAGCGAAGTCTGCTAGGCATTGGGCCTTGATGGGTCCTCTGGGCTCATACTGAATTTCATATTCTGAGAGCTCTACTGCCCAAGCGGCCATTCTACCGGCAAGGTCTGGCTTCCTCAAAATTTTGTGGACAAGGTGATCCGTTCGAACAATAATGCGGTGATTCTGAAAGTATGGCCTCAGACGTCGTGCTGTAATGAGTAAGGATAGCGCCATCTTCCCCACTGTTTGGTATCTGGTCTCTGCGTCTTGGAGTGTTCGACTTACGAAGTATATTGGGTACTGCTCCCGTTGTCTTTCTTGAACTATCGCAACACTCACAGCGTCTTCGGTTGCAGCTAAGTAGATTATTAAAGGGAGTGAGGTGTCGGGGCGTTGGAGGATGGGGGGTGATGTTAGGGATTGCTTGATGCTGTTAAAACTCTCCTCGCATGTCTCATCCCACTGGAATCGGGTCGTTTTCTTCAATAACTTCAGGATTGGCTTGGCCTTTTCTGCAAGCTTAGGCATGAATCTACTGAGAACAGTTAATCTTCCCATTAGCCGCTGAACTTCCCTGAGGTTTTTTGGGCTATTCATGGTGGATATTGCGTCACACTTTTTCAGGTTTGCCTCAATCCCTCTATGTGTTAGGATAAACCCGAGAAATTTTCCGCCATCCACCCCAAATACACATTTCTCCGGATTAAGCCTCATATTGTTGTTGTTTAACGTGGCGAATACTTCTACCAAATCCTTGATGTGTTGTTCTACAAAATTGGACTTCACCACCAGATCATCAACATATACTTCCAAATTTCTACCTATCATTCCTTTGAACACCCTGTCCATGAACCTTTGGTATGTGGCCCCTGCATTTTTCAGGCCAAATGGCATAACTTCATAATAAAAGTTTGCCTCTTCAGTAATGAAAGCTGTCTTTAACTTATCCCTGGGATCCATTGGGATCTGGTGATATCCGGAGAAAGCATCTAAGAAACTGAGAATTTGATGGCCAGCTGCTCCATCTACCAGTCAATCAATGTTTAGGAGTGGATAGGCATCCTTTGGACAAGCTTTATTCAGATCTGTATAGTCGGTGCACATACGCCACTTGCCGTTGGGTTTTTTGACAATAACTACGTTTGCCAGCCATGTGATGTATTGCGCCTCCTGGATGAATCCAGCTTGCAATAGTTTGGTTGACTCTTCCCTCGCTGCTTTTCTTTTTTCTTCCCCCAACTTTCGTTTTCTTTGCGCCACAGGCTTTGCTTCCTTAAACGTTGATAACCTGTGGCACACGATGTCAGGACGTATGCCTGGTAAGTCCGAAGTGGTCCAGGCAAAAGATATCTTATTGTGCGTTAGCACTGCTGCTAACACTTCTTTTTCTGCCTTCTGTAGGGTAGACCCTATCTGCAAATATTTTCCATCCCCAATAGGTAAGACCTCAGTTCCTCCTATTGGCTTTACGCACTCCTCGCCCTCCATTTTGGGGTCTAACTCTTGAATGGATGAACTATCTTCTGACGTGACCTTCTCAACGTTGTTCGACGAATGCAACTTTCGCGGATTTGGCAGGCTAGCAATGTAGCACTCACGCGCTGTTCGTTGATCGACGTGGATTGTGACTATATCGCCGGACAGAGATGGAAATTTCATGGCTAAATGTGGGATGGAAACGATGGCTCCTAATGCGTTCAAGGATGGCCTCCCCAATAACACGTTGTAAGAGGTATTGGCATCTAACACCAGATACCGAATGGATATAGTTTTGGTAAGCTGTCCTTCACCAAAGGTGGTGTATAAATCCACGTATCCTCGCGTTTGCACCCTTTCTCCTGAAAATCCTACAATTTCATCTACGAACGGCAACATTTGTTGTTCCGGTATTTGCAACTTCTTAAACGTTTCCCAGTAGAGTATGTCTATTGAGCTTCCCTGGTCAACTAATACTTTCTTCACCGCGAAATTTTCAATTTCGACAGTGATCACCATGGGATCGTCTTGCTTGGGATCTATGGCTTTGAAAATCGTCGCTTGTAAAAGTGATGAGGGGCATGTTTCTCCTGATGGGAGCTGATACCGCATTGACAGATTGCACGACTCTTAAATGTTTTTTGCGAGCTGTAGTGGTGCTGCCTCCGCCAACGAATCCTCCGAAGATTGTATTAATAGTTCCTCGCAAGGGAGGTCTGTGTCTTTACTGACGGTCTCCTCTTTCTTCTCCTGATTCATGTCGATCTGACGTTCTATGGTTATCCCGCAGGTTGGGTTCTCTTCGGTTGGTGGTCTCCTTACGACATGATTCATATCTTCTCGTTTCGCCTGCTCTGTTTTCATTTCCGCGTACTACAAAGCGCTGGAGGTGTCCAGCTTGGATGAGCTCTTCAATCTTGTCTCGCAGGGCCGTGCATTCCTCAGTTGAATGTCCGAAATTCCCGTGATATCTGCACCGTCGCGTGGTGTCAGCGTTTGGAGGTGTATTAGCCCTTCTAGGAGTACTTAAGAGGTCAGTGTGCAGGGCTTCTTCAAGTACCCTTGACCTTAAGGCATTCAAAGGTGTGTACTTAGCAAATCGCTGGGCTCTTGGATGGGCAGGTGGCCTTGCTGGGGCTTTACGCGCCCCCTCCTTATCAACCCTTTTGTCGGTCGCGCTATCCTCGGTAGCGACTTTGTTTTTAAAATCTTTTAGCTCTTCCATGCGCATATATTTGGCTGCTCTTTGCCTTAACTCTGCCATACTAGTTGTTGGCCTCTTGCACAGGCTATCAGTGAATGGTCCGCTTCGCAATCCGTTAATCATCTGGTGGAGGGCTACCTCTGGGCTCAAGTTATCAATGTTAAGGGTTGTTTTCCCAAAGCGTTCCATGAACGCTCTGAGGGGCTCTCCCCTTTCCTAGCGCATGTTTATGAGGGCAAGAGATGTGAGGTTATGTGGTCGTGACGTGGCAAATTGCGTTTCAAATTGAGTCGTTAAAGCATCGAAATAATCGATGGAAAAGGGAGCTAGGCGAGTGAACCAGCTGAGGGCTGCTCCCTTAAGTGAAGTGGGGAAGACTTTGCAAAGAATCGTGTCGTCTGTGGTGTACAGGCCAACCTGTGTGAGGTACACATGTCTATGCTCATCAGGGTCTGTTGTGCCATCATACCTATCGATGACCAAGGTTTTCCATCCAATAGGCAATGGTGTCTCCATTATCCCATCGATAAAAGGGTGCTTGCGCGCATTTTTTTGCACTGCGGAGGTATTAGCTGTTCCCATAGTTTGGGGGTTCTGCGCACTTTCTTTGACAGTTTCGGTGCGTTGCGCACTGGCTGGAATGTAGCTTGAGTTTTGCTGGGGCGTGGTTGTTCTCCTTCGCCTTCGTTGTTGCTTTCTAGCTTTCGTTTGATACTGGCATTTTCAGCTCGGAGCTCTGCGAGTTCTTGTTGTATGGCTCGCATGATTGCCATCTGACTGCTTTCCGCTACTTGTCCTTCTTGTCTGTTGCTTGTCATGTTTCTAGTAGACACCATGTGCATAAATTTTCTTCGGCCCCACGGTGGGCGCCAAATGTTCGTACTGAATACAAACGTACCCAAGAACACAAGTTAACTGGGACCAACGACTAACTAGATGCACGCGTCCACCTACTGGAACCTGAGTGTCTTCTCCCAAGCGCCTGAGTGTCCTCTCCCAGGTGCCTGAATGTCTTCTCCCAGGTGCCTGAGTGTCCTCTCCTGATGAAGGAGTCTACTGGCGGGGGGCCTGCAAAGTCACTCTGACGCTCAAGTCAGTGTCAGAGCAATAAATGACTACAATAGTAAAAAATAGCATGGCCTCTTTACCTCGTGAACAATGCCTTTTATACTACTTTAATGGGCCAAACCCTATGGGCCTAGGGTTTTCGCTGCCTGGTAGGTTTAAGTTTCACTAATTGTGTTTAATTACTCTTAATAACTTATCATTCCTAATTTCTCCAACACTTACCGCAGTTCACTTGGTAGAGGTGTCTCCTCCCCCAAATGCCGAGGCTTCAAGAGTCTTAGAATAAATAAGAATATCATCTATAAAGACAACTACAAAACAATCTAAAAAGGGACAAAAAATTCTATTCATATAATCCAGAAATATTACAAGAGCATTGTTACACCAAAAGGCATCACTTGGTATTCATAATGACCATATCTAGTTCTAAAAGCAGTTTTTTGTATGTCTTCTATTTTTACTCTAATCTGATGATATCCAAACCTCAAATCTACTTTAGAAAATACAGAGGCTCCTCTCAATTGGTCCATCAAGTCATCTATCCTAGGAAGAGGGTATTTATTCTTTA